>Ga0078972_1005495_pt1 | contig 32061 bp, 25 predicted proteins | sample YelNatPaOPGAMG01_FD_67568 | JGI IMG/M metagenome (GOLD analysis project Ga0078972, IMG submission 67568) | Hot spring thermophilic microbial communities from Obsidian Pool, Yellowstone National Park, USA - OP-RAMG-01 (SPADES assembly) (version 2) | ecosystem: Environmental > Aquatic > Thermal...
GGCGTTCCTCGCTGCGGGTATGGATCACCCAGCCGCGATCGTACACGTCCAGGGGCGGTGCGTGGACGAGGAGTTGCATGTTGGCCTCCCAGTAGGCCTGCACTGTGCCCACGTCCATCCAGTAGCCTTCGTACAGGTAGGCGTAGACATTGCAGCCAGCCGCTACCATCCGCGGCAGGACGTCGTGCCCGAAGTCGTGTGTGCTATCAGGGTCGCGTGCGTCCTCGGCCAGGAGTTGCTGCAGGACCTCGCGGCGGAACACATATACGCCCATCGAGGCGAGCGTTCCTTTGGGCTGCTGGGGCTTCTCCTCGAAGTTGATCACCCGCCCGCTGCCAGTGGTGGTGAGAATGCCGAAACGAGGAGCATCGCTCAACCGCACCCGTATCGCTGACACGGTGACATCGGCCTGGCGCTCGTTATGGTACGCGAGCATCCAGGAGTAGTTCATCTTGTAGACGTGATCGCCGGCCAGAATGATCACATTGTCCGGCCTGTAGTGATCAATGAAATCCATGTTCTGGTACACGGCATCGGCTGTGCCGCGATACCAGTCGCTTTCGCCGCGCCCCAGATACGGCTGCAAGAGATGCACACCGCCATAGTTGCGGTCCAGGTCCCAGGGCTGGCCGCGCTGGATGTGGTCGTTCAGCGAGCGCGGGCGATACTGCGTCAAGACGCCAACAGTGTATATGCCTGAGTTGACGCAATTGGATAGGGCGAAATCTATGATGCGGTACTTGCCGGCAAATGGCACAGCCGGCTTTGCCCGTTTGACGGACAGGATGTTGAGCCTTGTGCCCTGGCCTCCGGCCAGGATCAGCGCCAGGCAATCCATATGCGCATCCCGAATCCGATCGCTCGATGTGGGCTAGCTGCCAGCGTGCAGAGCTCTCGCCAGCGCTGGCAGCATGTAATCGGAGACCACGACATCCCACGTCATGCGCCGTGCCAATTCGTAGCCGCGGCGCATCTGCTGGCCGCGCTCGGCATCATCGGCTGGCAGGTGGCTGATCACGGCCTCGGCCGCTTCGCGGGCACGAAAGCGTTCCACCAAGTCCCGTGTGTCCTGGCCGATCTGGACGGCTTCGCTCCAAGTCTGGACTTTGAGGTTCGGTGGCAGCGAGATGTAGTCGGCCACGATCACGCCACTGCTGGCATCGGCGCCCGATCGTTGAGCGAAGCCCACACACCCGCAGGCGCTGGAAACCACGCAGAGGGCGCCATAGGGCAGAGGCTCGAACTGGGCGATGCCGAACGGCTCGTAGATGCTTTGTCCGAACTCAAGGTCTGAACCAACTCGAATGTCGGCGAAGGTCATGTCCTCCGGCATGCGCTGACCGCAGGCCTGGCGGCTCCAGCCAAACTGGTTCACGAAAACGATCCGTATGGCCTTGGCCTGCTTGTTGAAAGCAGTCACGGCCTCGTAGAAGGGCACCTCTTGACCAACGAGGTCGGGTGGGCCCTCTCGGTGCTCAAGGGGCCACCCGTACTCTGTTTCCATCCGAGCGATGTCCTCGGCTCGCCGGCCGGAACCGAGGGCACTGGCAAGCACGAAAAGCACGGTGGTGGCGCCCCGCCTGGCAAGCTGATCGTCCAGGTGCTCCAGCAAGCGCAGGTCGCGCCAAAGGCCCTTGCTGGTGACCAGGCGGGCGACATGGGTGAAGATGTAATCGGGGGTCCAGCCAAGGAGATTCCGGGCGTATGCCTGCATACGTCTCCGGGATCGCAGCTTTTCATCGAACGAGCGCGCTGGCGCAGGGATGCCGTTATATACGAGGTCAACGGCCTTGTTGGCGAACCTCGGGCCGAGAAAGCGCAACTCCTCCACGACGAGATCTCCCACAGCGAAGACGGCCTGGAAATCTGCAGCCAGATCGAGGAGTGCCGCCTTGAAGAAGCCGCTCTGATCGCCAAACACACGGCCAAGGGATAGACCGTCGCGCTGAGCCAGCCTCATCGCGTTGTAGAACATGGTGTCGTGGCCGGGGTGACTCTCGACAATGGGGCGGACGGGCGGCGTCTCATGGGCGTAGTACACGCGGCAGAACGCGCCCGGCCGGCGCATCTCCGCGACGAGACAGAGGGGCACGCCCATAAACTCGTGCGACATCATGACCAGGCGCTGGCGCTGCAAGTCCGGCCCGAGCACGGCCTCGAGAGCCAGGTACTGGGGCTCGGCGGCGCGGATGTAGTAATCGTACTCCCAGTTGCTCTCATAGCGGTCCGATTGCAGGCCATACCGCTGCCAGAGGCCGTACTTGAGGTTGTTCACACGCTCCGTGCCCGCCTGGTTGGGGTCCACCAGGATCACCTCGTGCTGAGCCTGGCCGAAGCGGCGGGTGCCGTAGAGGATGCGGACACCGTACTCTGCCTCGATGGCCCTCAGCCTTTGGCTCAGTGCGTCCCCGGGCGACACCCCATCGGCGGACGAGTAGTGCAGAGAGAGACCATTACTGGGGGCGTGGAGGCGCTCCATGCCGACTGCATCGCGGCTATCGAAAGGCCCCACCAGGACACTTCGCCCGACGTTCTTGAGGTAGGGCGTCGCCGACAACAAGCCGTCGAGGACCGCTCCGATGCCGCCGATCTTGTAGGCAGCTTCGTGCGTGGCGTGAACGATCACCTCAATGCCTTCGCTTGTCAGCATGGTCTACCTCCGGTTCCCTCGCGGCGAGTACAGCCCTGGCGCTCGGCAAACCAGGCCGGCCGCAGGAACGGATAGAGATCGTCCAGTCGTTCCAACCGTTCCAAGTAGGCCCATTCATCGGCCGTGCAGCCACCGGCTTGTAATAGACGGCTGAGTAGAGAGAAGCGCTCCTGGTGGTCACGAAAACGCTGCCAGGCGTACTCCCTGGCCTGGCCGGTCGTAACCAGGAAGGGCCAGTCGCTGGATTGCATGAGCAACAACTCGCGCCCCGCCTGCGCTAGGAAGCGGCCCTTGTCGGGGCTCGCTGTGGCCACCAGGCGCTCCATGGTCGCCTCTGCGGCGTGGATGCCCTCCCACATAGGGCGGGTATCGTCGTTGAGCCAGGTGCGCTCGTCGCCACCAGCGCCCCACGAGCAAGCGGGCAGGTCAATGCGCTGCTGCGGCGGATTGGCCTCCAGGTAGCCCGCAACCGGCTGCAGGCGGACGCGACCCTCGCGTGCCAACAGCTTGAGGACGTGGCCCAGCCATTCGATGCCCTCGAACCACCAGTGGCCGAAGAGCTCGGTATCGAATACAGCGGTGGCAAGGCCTGGAGAGCCGTAGCGCTCGCGATGTGCTTGCAGTTCCTCGACGACGAGCGCGGCAAAGTGCTTTGCGTGGCCAAGCACACATTCGCTCGCAAAGTCGGGGTCATAGTAGGCCTTGTCGCCCAGTCCCACGCCACTGCCGGTCACCGACCAATAACGCAAGCCGGAGCCGGCATCGCGCTTGTGGAACTCGCGGTAGCGGCCGTCCCCGGGGTAGCCGCTGCCGGCGGACCAGACCTGCATGCTAAGGCGACGGTTGCGGGCGACAACGCAGACGTCGCTGTTACCTACGAGATACGGCAGAGAAGTGGTGCGGAACTCCACTGGTGCGCGGCCGCTGGGGGATGCCTGCGCCAGCCGCTCGGTACCGCGATACCAGGGCGCGAGGTGGCCCGTCCCGGTGGGAGCGGCCCCGCCTTCGATGGCGTTGGATTCAACGAAGAAGAACCGAATGCCGTGGTCGCCCAGGAATTCCTCCAGACCAGGGCGGAAGGCATCTCCAGCGCCAGAGGCAGGCCGGTAGGCGCATTCAGGCAGCCAGAACCCTTGCGGCGCTGAGGCAAGCCGGGCGCGATAGGCCTCGATGCCGGTGTGAACCTGGGCGTAGACGGATGAATCCCTTGAAAGCAAAGGCAGGTAAGCATGAGTGGCGGCACTGGCGATAACCTCGATGCGCCCCTGCTCCTGGAGGCGCCTGATCGCCCCGACGATGTCGCCGGCAAAGCGATCGAGGTAAGCCCTCAGCCGTGCCTCATACCAGCGGCAGTAATAGTGGGCTAGCGAGGCCTGCTGCCAGTCTCCCGAGCGTTCGAACCGGGCTTGGTCCTCCTGCGAGCGGCGTATCAGGTCGCGTAGGTACGACTCGATGTCAGCCATCACTTCAGGCGCAGCCAACTGCTCGGCGAGCACCGGCGTTAGAGAGATCGTGATGGCGAACGGTACGTCGTCTCCCAGGCTAGAAAGCATCTCGAGGAGGGGGATGTATGTGTCGGTGGCCGCTTCGTCGAGCCACTCCTCGCCGTGCGGCCAGCGACCGGCATGGCGCGAATAGGGCAGGTGGGTGTGCAGAACGAAGGCGAAGCTGCCTAAGGGTTCCATGTCAACTCACGCCGCTCAAGCTTCGACCGTGACAATCACATCATAGATTGGCGGTGCCCGTCCGTCAAGGGGTAATGCCGGCTTGCCTGGCCTGCCCGTGAGGGAAAGCTGGGCATGCGATGCCGGCGGCTACCGCAGTGACCTGACTAAGCTCTGCCGGCAAGATGCGGTAACACGAGTGGACGCAGATGGACGCAGCCGGATGCAGGTCCACGCCGTAGGAGGAGACAATATCGGCGGCTGGCGCGTGTACGTCGGTGCCTGCCGGCGTTCACTTGGCGCCACGCCTGCTCATTTGCGTTCTCTTGCCTGAACCGAAAACGCTTTCGTCGACCTGTCACCTCGAGGGAGCCTGCCCAACCCGGCGCGTTCTTACGCTCTCTCGGGTACTGCAGGAGCGGGATCTTCCATGCCTGAGGGAGCGCTTGCAGGGCCAGATGGGGGCGACCGCTGACCGGCTTTGCGCGGGTCTTGCCGCGGCCCCTTGGTAATGCTATCTTGTAGCTTTAGCCTTAGGGGATCGGGCCAACGGGCCTGGCCCGAAGAGGGAGGAGAGATTGCCCGAGACGTGTACGGTCGTGAACCTGCCGGCGATGATTGCGGCACTGCCAGCTGAAGCGCAGGTGCTTTTCGAGCGCCTGTTCAGGGTGTCGCAGGTGGTCGGCGAGTTACGGGTACCTGAAAGCATGCGACCCTGGGTTATGAAGCACTTCGGTTCCCTGGAAGCGGTCGAGAAGCAGAGCATAGTCAAAGTCACCAACCTGGCAACGATGGAAGGGGCGCTGTTCAACGGCATACGCGCCTGCAGGCCGTTTGAAGCAAAGGATGGCGTTGATCTGGAGGCAATCATCGCCGAGAGTGTGGGTGACCCGTTCTGCACTCCGCTCTCGGGGACACCGGAGGACGTGTTTGGCCGGGTTAGGGGGCGTCACTGCATCACTGCCAGTAACGTCGCCAAATATGACGGTTTCCACGGCCTGGTGATATTCGATGAGCACGACCCGCTGCATCTTGACGAGGAAGCGATCGCGGACGCCTTCGCCACGTCCCTGGAGTGGGCGAGGCGCGCTCACGAGGCTGACGATCAGGCCGTGTACTTCTTCTTGATGTGGAACTGCCTCTGGAAGAGTGGGGCGAGTATCGTGCACGGCCATATGCAGATGGCTCTCTCGCGCGACATGCACTATGCCAGAGTGGAATCCCTGCGCCGGGCGGCGCTAGCCTATCGTGGCCGATACGAGGCGGACCTGTTTGGCGACATGTACGAGGCGCACCGCGCGTTGGGTCTGGCCTGGGAGAGCGGCGGCGTGCGTCACGTCGTCTACCTCACACCCGCCAAGGAAAAGGAGACCATCCTCTTTGCCGATGGCCTCAACGCCGGGCTTGCCCATGCCGTTCACGGCGTGCTCCAACGGATGGTGCAGGAGATGGGCGTGCGCTCCTTCAACGTCTCAGTCAGCATGCCGCCGCTCGCTCCTACTGACGAAGACTGGACCGGTTTCCCGGTGATGGTCCGCATCGTGGATCGAGGCGATCTGAGCAACCGTGTCGCTGACATTGGTGCAATGGAATTGTATGCGTCCAACGTGATCGCGAGCGATCCTTTTGTGGTCGCTCAGGCTCTGCGGCATGAAGAGGCCTCTCAAAGTGGTCTGCTTGCCCCTGTTGCTGCGGCCATTCCCTGAGCGCGGCCGTCGTGGGCGCGCATTGCTGAGGTGAGCATGATCGAACTAGAAGTCGTCGGCACTGGACGAGTGGTGGTCGTGGGGCATCGGGGCGCGATGGGCTGCGCTCCTGAGAACACCCTTGTCTCATTCGAGAAAGCGGCGGCGCTTGGCGCGGATGCTGTGGAATGCGACGTCCAACTTACCCGTGACGGCCAAGTGGTCGTCATTCACGACCCGCTGGTTGACCGGGTGAGCGACGGCAAAGGCGCAGTGCAGGAGATGACCCTGGCGGAACTACGCCAGCTCAACATGAATGTCCAGTTCCCGGACGCCTATCCGCCGCAAGTTATCCCGACCCTGGCGGAGACTCTGGAGACGGTGAAACGCCTGGGCATCGAGCTCGTGATCGAGATCAAGGGCTACCCTGAGCCGTCGCGCGAGTTGGTTGAGAAGACGGTAGAACTGGTTCGGGAGTACGAGCAGCAGGAGCATGCGGCGATCATCTCGTTCCATCATCCCTGCCTGCTCTGGGCACGAGAGGCGGATGCCAGCATCGCTACTGGCATTCTCTTCGGTCATGACACGCCTGACCCACTCAGCGAGGCCAGGACTTACTCTGCCAGCTCCATCAGGCCACACTACGCGAGAGTGAACGCTGAGTTGGTGGCGGGCGCGCACCAGGCCGGCCTGTGCGTACACGCATGGACGGTGAACGACGAGGAAATGGCGCGCTCACTGATGGCTCTGGGGGTGGACTCGCTGGCCGGGAACTGGCCGGACCGCTTACGCCGGGTGGTGGATGCTGCGGGCCGAAGCGCTCGTCCAGCCCGCGCCTGAGGGCAGCATAAGAGGCATGCCTGCCGCTGCGGCGCTTTCTGGGCCCTGGCATCAACAGTTCTCTGGTCGGTGCCAGGGCCGTGTGCTATAATCGTGCCAGCAAATCGGCCAGGCATGGCGTGCTGCCTGGCTCATAGCCCACTTTCGGTTCAGCCGACGGACTGGCCCTCAGGAGTTAAGCTGCGTGTTCAATCCGCTCAACGCGCTCTTGGGACTCTTCTCACTTGACATAGGTATAGATCTTGGCACTGCCAACACTCTGGTGAGTGTGCGGGGCAAAGGCATAGTCATCAACGAGCCATCGGTGGTCGCGATCGAGGCCAAGAGCAGGCGAGTGGTTGCCATCGGCCTCGAAGCGAAGCAGATGGTAGGGCGCACGCCGGCCAATATCATCGCCATCCGGCCTCTGCGCGACGGTGTGATCTCCGACTTCGATGTGACACAGAAGATGCTGGTCTATTTCATCCGCCGAGTGCATCAGCAGATGGTGCTCAGCTTGCCTCGCCCACGTGTGGTAGTAGGCATTCCAAGCGGCTGCACGGAGGTCGAGAAACGCGCCGTGTACGAGGCCACGCTCGATGCCGGTGCCCGGGAGGCCTATCTTATCGAAGAGCCGATGGCGTCCGCAATCGGGGCCAACCTGCCAGTGACCGAATCCGTCGGCAGCATGGTCGTGGATATTGGCGGCGGTACCACGGAAGTGGCGGTCATCGCTTTGGGCGGCATCGTGGTCAGCCGCTCCATCCGCGTGGCGGGCGATGAGATGGACGAGGAGATCATGCGTTACGCTCGAGAGAAGTACAACCTGCTCATCGGCGAGCGCATGGCCGAGAAGTCCAAGATGGCGATCGGCTCAGCCTACCCGCTCGAGCAAGAGCAGACCATGTCTCTGCGCGGGCGCAACCTGCTCACGGGCTTGCCGCAATCGGTCGAGGTGAGCAGTGTCGAGATCCGGGAGGCACTCTCGGGGCCGGTGCATGTCATTTCCGAAACCGTGCGCAGTGCACTTGATGAGACCCCTCCCGAGCTTGTGGCTGACCTGATGGAACATGGCATCGCGCTCACAGGCGGCGGTGCCCTTCTCCAGGGGTTGGCGCAGCGCCTTTCGGAAGAGACGCGCATGAAAGTCTACGTAGCTGATGAACCCCTCACCTGCGTGGCGAAGGGCGCCGGCAAGGTGCTGGAGGAGTTGGATTCACTGCGCAAGGTGCTAGCCGCGACGCACCGGGACGGACGTTGGCACTAGACGGCCGAGCCTGAGACATGCGCAGACGCGAATGGCTGCCGCTAGGCCTGCTCGTCTTGGCGGTGCTGCTGCTCTTCAGCAACCGCCTGGAGCATAGATTCTCCCCACGCGAGTGGCTATCGCGCCTGAGTGCCGCCGGGCAGGCTGCGAGCACCACCTTGCTGCACAACCTGGGCAACGCCGGTGTCTTCTTTCAGAATCTGGACCGACTGCGCGAGGAGAACCGGCTACTCAAGAGCAAAGTGGACGATCTGACGGTTCAAGTCGCCACGCTGCAGGAAGTCGCACGCGAGAACGAGCTTCTCAGGGCCGAGATGGGCTTTGCCAGCAGCCACAGTGTCTATGGCCTGCGCGGTGCCGACGTTACCAGCAAAGTAGTTGGCAGCGAGCCAGGCAGCCTCATCCGTGCGCTGGTGATTGACTCGGGCCGTGACGCGGGCCTGCTTCCAGACATGCCCGTCGTCACCGGGCGTGGCCTGGTGGGGCGGGTGATTGAGGTGAACCCCACATCGGCAAAGGTGATGCTGATCAACGACCCGCGCAGTTCGGTGGCCGCCCTGGTGCAACGCAGCCGCGCCGCTGGCCTGGTGAAAGGGCAGGTGGACGGCAGCATCATCATGGATGAGATCGGGCGGGATGAGGATGTTCAGGTGGGCGACATTGTGCTCACCTCCGGCCTGGGGGAGGTCTTCCCGAAGGGGATTGTCATCGGCCAGGTAAGCGAGGTCCTGCGCAATGACACTGCCATGTATCAGAGGGCAGTGATCAATCCGAGCGCCAACCTCGATAGCCTCGAGGTTGTGCTGATCATGACGAACCCACGCGGCGATGCAGCGGGTGCGGGCAATGGAGCAAGGTAAGCGCTCAGGATGGGCCCATTTCTGGCTCGGCGTGCCTGTGCTCGCCTTTCTCGCGATGGTGGATGGAGCTGGCGTTCTGCGTTTCGGTCGGGCCCGCCTCGGGCCTGACTTGGTCCTTGTGGCTGTGATTCTGTGGGCGTTTCTGGGTGATGCAGCCGCAGGGGCAATATGGGGTTTCCTGGGCGGGCTGATGCTGGACACGATGTCGGCGGCGCCATTCGCCACACACACGGTGGCTATGGTGGCCGTGGGCGCTACACTCGGTGCTGCCCGTTTGAGCCTCTACGCTGATGACCAGGCCTGGGCGTTGGTGGCGACTGTGGTCTCAGCCGCCGGCTACTATGCGCTCGTGATCGGCCTCTTGCTGCTGCAGTCGTGGCCGGTGTCGCTGGGAGCCAGCCTGCGCGCTCTGGTGCTACCATCTGTGGCAATTGATGCAGTGACAGCGCTCATTCTGTTGCCCGTGTTTCGCCTCATGCAGCGGCGCCTTTTCGCTGGGCCCGTTGCGGTTACTTAGGGCAGATACATGGAAAGCGGCAAGAACAAGAACGATGGCCGGATCAAGTTCTCGCGCCGGGTGATCTTGGGCGCATTCGGCCTGCTGGCGGGCCGCCTGTGGATGCTTCAGGGTCGCCAGAGCCAGCTGTACGCTGAGGCGGCCGACCAGCAGCGTTTTCGGCTGCTGTCTGTGCCAGCCGACCGTGGCGTAATCTACGACTGCAAGCGCCGGCTCCTCGTACGCAATGTGCCCTGTTTCAACGTGGTGATCACCAGGGCCGACCTGCCGACCGACGATGTCGAACTGCGCCGGGTACTAGAGCGGGTGAGCACGCTGCTCTCGATGCCGTTGAGTAAGGCGGATGCAAACGGAGGCGAGTGCATTGAGGACGCGCTCGACAGGGCCAAGAAGGTGCCGTTGCTGGAACCTGTGGTCCTCAAGCGAGACATTGACCAACAGACAGCGTTCCTGATCGAGCAGCAACAATTGTCTCTGCCTGGCATAAGCGTTCAAGTGCAGGCGAAGCGTCAGTACTTGCGTGGTGCGGCCGTTTCCCATCTCTTGGGGTATGTCGGGCCTGTGCCCGCTGAGGCTGTGGAAAGCTACCGACAGCGCGGCTATGCCGACAGTGACGTCGTCGGTTTGGCTGGCGTGGAGCACAGCTATGAAGCGATTCTGCGCGGCACCAACGGGGCCCAGCACGTGGAGGTGGATGTCACGGGCCGCAAGGTGCGTGTGATCGGCCAACCGACTGAGCCTGTGCCAGGCAGCAACCTGGTCCTTACTCTTGACAGCGAGTTGCAGGATGTCGCCATCAAGGCTGTCGAGAAGGGGATGGCGCGCAAGAACTCACCGGCCGGCGTAGCGATCGCCCTCGATCCGCGCAGCGGGGCGATCCTGGCCATGGTCTCGCTCCCTAGCTACGACAACAATGTATTCACCTTGGGCGCCAAACCAGAGGAACTGGCGGCGATCATGGCGGACCCCAGTCATCCGCTTGTCAACCGGGCGATCGCTGGCGTGTATCCCCCTGGCTCGACCTTCAAGATGCTCACGTCTTCGTCGGCCCTGCAGGAAGGTGTGATCAACGCCGATACAAAACGGGTCTGCACCGGCGTGATGTACGTGACCAGCGATGACGGCTCGCAGAGATACCCGTTCTACTGCTACAATCGAGCCGGCCACGGGGCCGTCAACGTCGTAGAGGCAATTCGCCTGTCTTGCGACATTTTCTTCTACCAGGTTGGTGGTGGTTTTGAGGATTTCAAGGGGCTGGGGCAGAAGCGCCTGGCGAAGTACGCCCACGACTACTGCCTGGGCGAGTACACTGGCGTGGACCTTCCGGGGGAGGTGACCGGACTAATTCCCGATCCTACGTGGAAGCGGCTCACGAAGCACCAGCTTTGGCTTACTGGCGACACCTACAACTGCGCTATTGGCCAGGGCGACGTGCTGGTGACGCCGCTGCAGATGGCGTGTATGACCATGGCAGTGGCAAACGGGGGCACCATATACCAGCCGCGGCTTGCCGACTACCTGATAGATAGCGAGGGCAAGGAAACCGCACGCTTCAAGCCTAGGGTGGTGCGCAAGGTGCCGATCGCGCCTGAGCATCTCGCTCTGGTGCGAGAAGGCATGCGGCTCGCGGTTGCCAATGGCACGGCCACCGGCCTGGGCATACAGGAAGTGCAGGTTGCGGGCAAGACGGGCACAGCCGAGTTCTATGGGCCACGGGATGCCCAGGGCAACCTACCAACGCATGCCTGGTTCGTCTGCTTCGCTCCCTACGAGGCGCCGGAGATCGTCGTGGTCGTGATGTTGGAGCACAGCGGCGAAGGTGCTTTCTATGCCGTTCCCGTGGCCGCAGACATACTGCGAGCCTATTTCGGCCTAAAGCCTGTGGACGGCTGAGGACAGGGCCGTGGCGGCGCGTCTTCGTGGTACTGCTGCAGGGCTCGTGCTCACCGTCGGCGAAGCGAGCGATATAAGTGAGGCTCGCGCGGCTCTGCAGGCCATCATCGAAGAGAAGCGCACCTTCCTAGCTGGCGCCAGGCTTGTGCTGGACTGCGGCGGCCTGGCAATGGCAGTCTCAGAGCTTTCTAGCCTGTTAGAGGAATGTGCCAACGCCGGGCTCGAGGTAAGTGGCATAGAGACCAGCTCCGAGTTGACGCGCAATTCGGCAAGGTCTCTCGGCCTCAGGCTCGACGCTGCGTTACAGCCGGGTACGAGGTCTCGTGCTGGTGGGGGCGAGATCACGTCTCCGGAGATGGTCGAAGGGGAGTGCGCCTTGGTGGTTGGCACGGTGCGCTCTGGTCAGGCCATCTGGCATCCAGGATCCGTCATCGTTTTCGGTGATGTCAATGCAGGCGCCGAGATCGTCGCTGGCGGTAGTGTTGTTGTCTGGGGTGTGTTGCGCGGCACGGTCCATGCTGGCGCCGGCGGTGATGACACTGCCGTTGTTTGCGCTCTCGCTCTGGAGCCCACCCAGCTGAGGCTTGGTGGTAAGATTGCTCGCCCACCCGATGAGCCTCGAGCGCAGCGGCGCCCCGAACTGGCGCGGTTGCAGGATGGCGCCATAGTGGTTGAGACTTGGGCGGATAGGCAGGGGAGGCACAGCCCAGCGCCGCAGAATCGGCTTGCTGGCGCTTTGAGGGCATTCCTGGGCAGATTCAGCAGAGGAGCGAAGCCATGGGGCGCGTGATAACCATCACCTCTGGCAAGGGCGGCGTGGGCAAAACCACGGCCACGGCGAATGTCGCCGCGGCGCTGGCCCTCAATGGGCACAAGGTCGCTGCAATTGATGCGGACATCGGACTGCGCAATCTGGATGTCGTGCTCGGGCTCGAGAATCGCATCGTCTACGACATCGTGGATGTGGTGGAAAAACGCTGCCGGGTGCGCCAGGCCCTAATACGTGACAAGCGCATGCCAGAGCTCTGCCTGTTGCCCGCGGCGCAGACGCGCGACAAAGACGCGGTGCAGCCGCAACAGATGGTGGAACTCTGCGACGAACTGCGCGAGATGTTCGACTACATACTGGTAGATTCACCCGCCGGGATCGAGGGTGGCTTCAAGGTGGCTCTTGCTCCGGCAGACGAGGTGTTGATTGTCACAACGCCGGAGGTTTCGGCCGTGCGTGATGCCGACCGGGTGATCGGTCTGGTAGAGGCTGCTGAGAAGGGGCCGGCACGCCTGATCATCAACCGCATCAAGCCGGATATGGTGCGGCGCGGGGACATGCTCAGCACCGAGGATGTACTGGACATACTGTCGGTGGAGCTTGTCGGCCAGGTGCCTGACGACGAAGCGGTGGTGATTTCGACCAACCGCGGTACGCCTCTAGCAATGGACGGTGCGCATCCGGCGGGCCGGGCTTTCAGCAACATTGCCCTCCGCTTGTCCGGTGTCGAAGTGGACATCGCCGATGACATGAAGCCCAGTGGTGGGTTGCTGTCGCGCTTCCTGCGGTTCGTGCGCTAGAGCTAGGAGGGGGCCATGAGTCTATTCTCGAGGTTGCTCAACCGGGGTGAGCCGGCCAGCGGCCGTGTCGCCAAGGATAGGCTGCAGCTGGTGCTTGTGCATGATCGCATTCGCATCTCACCGGCGCAGATGGCTGCGATGAAGGATGAGTTGCTCGCCGTAGTCAGCCGCTATTTCGATGTTGACAGTGACGGCGTGGAGATCACTTTCACGCAAAGCAAGCGCATAAACCGCTTGGTGGCGGAGATGCCCGTGCTCAGCTCGAGTCGTCGCGGCTGTCAGGGCTAGGCGGGTTTCAGGACTGGCGTGTACGAAGGCAGGCGTCACTTCTGGCAGGAGTACGATATCGGGCTGTTTCTGGCGGCGATCGTCACCAGCCTGCTTGGCCTGGCCATGATCGCGAGCGCCACGCACAACACGCCCGATCTGGCGGACTCGGCACAGCGCCAGGCGGTATTCCTCGCCATTGCTGTAGTCCTGTCTATCCTCATGGCCACGCTGGACTACAGGTTGCTTACAGGCGCCGCCGTGGTGTTCTACCTGCTGGGCCTGGCCGGCCTTCTGCTGGTGGACCTGATGGGCTCGTCCCAGTTCGGTGGCCAGCGCTGGCTAGCCCTTGCCGGCTCGAAATTCCAGCCCTCGGAGTTCATGAAGCCCTGCTTGGTGCTCGCGCTGGCCCAATACCTTGGCAGCAGGCAGGGAAAGCCATGGCGCTTCCGTTACGTCCTCGTGACCGCCCTTCTGGTCTTTCCGCCAGCGCTTCTCGCTTACTTGCAGCCGGATCTGAGCCTGGCCGTGGAGTTTCTGTTCGTCTGGGCACTGTTGCTTTTCCTGGGCGGCATCACGGCAAAGCAGGTCATCCTGCTGGCGCTGCTGGCTGGCCTGGCGTTGCCCCTGGTCTGGGTCAGACTGGACCCATACATGAAGGCGCGCGCACTCCATTTCCTTCACCCTGGCAGCGATTCGGAAACGAGCTACATTGTGAACCAGGCGTTGATTAGCATTGGCTCGGGTTCCATCTGGGGCAAGGGCTATGAGGCTGGCAGCCAAAGCCAATTGCACTTCCTGCGCGTCCGCCACACCGATTTCATCTTCAGCGTCATCGGCGAGGAACTGGGCTTCGTCGGCGGTGTGATCACCCTGTCTCTACTTGCCTTCATCAGCTATCGCTTCTTCCGCATAGGCCAGTCCACGCCGGACGGTCCTGGCCGTCTGTTAGCCTGTGGCGTCGGCAGTTTCATTGCACTTGAGAGCATTGTCCACGTGGGTGTGAATGCAGGCCTGCTGCCGGTCACTGGCTTGCCGCTGCCGTTCATCAGCCTTGGCGGCAGTTCCCTGCTGGTGCAGTTCCTTAGCATCGGCCTGGCCGAAAGCGTGGCACTGCGTCACCGCCTTGCGCGCCCCTAGCTCGCGCTTCGCCCGGCACTCTACCCTTCTGCGCCTGGCGCAATATCAGCTCCATCCCTGCATGGCATGCAACTTGCAGAGCAAGTGCCCTAGCGAGTGAATTCGAGCCAGCGGCGTCGCTGATGGCTCAGGAGTGAGGGCATGCCGAGCGAACTGGCTACGCAGGTGGAACAACTGGCTGTAGTTGATGGCGTAAAGCTGGATAGCGCGGCCAACATATTGGTGGGGGAGCACGTGTCGAGGCTTCCATTTGCCCGGGCGCGCGGGCGGCTCTATGTGCTGGTGGAGCCCATCGGAGAGCGCACCGGCTGGGAAGGCATCTGCCGTGAGCTGGCCCAGGCGGTACATGACGAGTACTACGATGGTAGTGGCAGTGTCACTGCTGGCCTGAGGCTGGCGCTGGAGCGGGCCAACGCTCTGCTGTGCGAGATGAACGCCGCCGAGGCACGGCGCGCAAACCGGCTCGCCGGCATCAGCGCCGTCGTCCTCAAAGGCAATGATGCCTTCATCGCTCAGACCGGCCCGGCCCTGGTGTATGTCGTTCGCAAGGGCACGACTACGCGTTTTCCAGAGGATTCGCCGTGGCTTGACATGTCCCCTCAACAGGCCATGGAGGAAGGCTACGCACCTCCCCTAGGGCTGCGGCCTGATCTCTCCGTGGACATGTTCCACTGTGAGGTCGAGCCCGGCGACAGCATTGTGCTGACGGAGAGTGTTGCCGCTTCATCGCTATCCGAGGGTGAGATCGCTTCGCTGGTGGCGGAGGGCGAAGGGGACATCGGTGCCGGGCGGCTGCAGAGCCTTTTCAAGGATAAGGATGTTTCGCTGTTAGTTGTCAAGGTCGGGGCGCCCGATCAGGAGATGACAGATGCACGACGGCCGCCTCGACTGGGCCCGATGGTTCGCCTAGCAGGACCCACCTCTGAAATGCCGCGGCCGTCATTGAGGCCCGTGGAGAGTGGTGGCGAGCCGAACGACATTCACGGGCTGGTGCGCAGAGCAGGGGCATACGCTTCCGCTGGCGTAGCTATGGCATCCTCCCTCGGGAGTGACATCTGGCGGCGCATGCTTCCCGGGTCGGACCTTTCCCGCGCTGCACGCCAACGGCGCCGTCGCTCCGGGGCTCTGGCACTTCTGCCTCAGGCGCGGAGGGCTCAACCCGACGATCGGCTGGTCCTGGTTGGCATCCTGCTCGCGGTTGCAGTCGTTCTGGCTGGAGGGTACGGGCTTGTACGCTGGCAGACGGCGCGCGTCCAGGCTGCGAGATACCAGCGCACACTGGAGCTGGCACAGAGCAAACTGGCGGAAGCTAAGGCGGCGACTGATCCTACCAGTGCCAGGAAGTCCCTGGAAGAAGCGAACGTGTTGCTGACCCGGGCCGAGCAGTACGGCCGCAACGACACTGCCAGCCAGGAACTCTCGCAGCAACTTGGCCAACAACTGGACGCACTCAACAAGGTGTCCCGCTTGTACTGGCTGCCGGTACTCCGTGAATACAGCGACGCCGGCAGCGCACCGCGCAGGGTCATCGCTCATGGCATTGACGTGTATGTGGAAGATAACGGCCTTGGGCGCATCTACAAGTACCTGTTCAACCCGACAATGGATGGCCTGCAGGAGCTGGGCGAGGGCGTGCCTGAGGTGCTGATGCGCACTGGCGACGTCCGCGGCGACTTGACTGTGGGCAGAATCGTGGACATGACCTGGATGTCGGCCGGGCCCGGGCGGGACTGGAGTTCTCTGTTGGTACTGGATCAGAGTGGGGCACTGCTTGAGTACGAGCCCACCGCCGGGATCAAGGTACTGCCGATCGGACAGCGCGCCAGTCTGCTTGAACCGCACAGCATCGCGGGCATCGAAGGGCGGCTCCTGGTGCTTGACGCGAAGGCGAACCAGATTCTGGTATTCGAGCCCGGTGCAGGCGGTTACGACACAGCGGCCAAGCCGTACACCAACGCTAACCTGCTCTTGAGCGGCGTCGTTGATATGCAGGTTGATGGCGACGTCTATCTTCTCTACGCCGACGGACTGGTAGCCAAACTGCGCGGCGGTCAGCAATTGCCGTTCGACCTAAAGGGCCTTGAGGTTCGCATTAAGAACCCGACGGCTATGTGCGTCACGCCCGCAATCGACAGTGCCAACCCGGGGCACATCTACATCGCTGATGCTGGGAACCAGCGCATCCTCGAGTTCAGCAAAGATGGCGATTTCACTCGCCAATTCCTGCCGAAGCGGAACGACTTCTCGTTCGCAAACATTACGGGGCTGTGGGTGGATGAGAAGAGCGGCAAGATGCTGGTCCTAAGCAACAACAAGCTGCTGCTAGCGAACCTGCCGACCGAATAGCGTCGCCCAGCCTTTGCCCGGATCTGAATGTGGCATCTATAATGGCGCCTGTCTGGAGGATGTGTTCCGGACAGGCGCCTGTAGCTCAATTGGATAGAGTAGCGGTCTTCGAAACCGTTGGTTGTGGGTTCGAGCCCCGCCAGGCGCACTAGCGCTAGTGTTCGTACCGGGCCATTACTACTACCGATAGTGGCTCGGCTCCCTCATATAGTTGCGCAGCCACGGTGTCCAAACGCAGTGAGATCATGGTACTGCGTTTTCTTGCCTGAATGGCCGGCGCCGCCTATACTAGCCTTTCGTTATGCAGTGATCAAGGAGCAACTTGGCGATGCCAGAGATACTCTCCCTAGATGTTCAGCCCCGCGCGGTCACCGGCAAGAAAGTGAGCAAGTTGCGCCGCACTAATGTGGTTCCGGGCGTGGTTTATGGCCATGGCGTCGAGCCGGCACCTGTGCAGGTGGATGAGCGCAGCCTGGATCGGTTCCTGGCTCGGCTTAGCGCCTCCTCACTGATCAATGTCGTGATAGCTGGCGAATCCGCTCCTCGTCCCGCCATCATCCGCGAGGTCCAGCGCAACCCCCTCAATCACCGCGTGGAGCACATAGACTTCCTTCAGGTGAGCCTGAAAGAGCGCATCCGCGCTGATGTGCCCATAGTCTTCCGGGGCGAATCCCCGGCTGTGGTAGACGGCAGCGGATTGCTCGTCGAAGGCATCAGCGCGATAGAAGTGGAGTGCTTACCGACTGAGCTTCCAGAAGAGATCGTGGTTGACCTCAGCCGGTTGGCGAGCGTTGATGATGCTCTCACCGTTGCCGACCTCGAGATCCCGGCTGGAGTTACCGTGCATACCGAGCCGGACCACCTGGTGGCCAGGATCATCGCCCGCCGCGAGGTTGCTGAGGAAGAAGTCGCTCCCGAGGCGGCGGCTGCTCCTGAGGTCGAGGTTATCGCTGAGCGGAAGGCCGAGGAGCGCCGCTCACGTACCGAACAAGAGGGCTCTCAGTAGGGCCTCACTGCCCAACCTGGGTTTAAAAGACGGGCGAGGTTTTTGCCTCGCCCGTCCTGTTTCGCAAGAGATCAGCGTTGGGATGGCGGCAACCAGCGCAGGGCGTCAACCAGCATGCCCTGAACGTGCATCTCCCAATGCAGGTGCGGGCCAGTAGAGAGACCAGTGCTGCCCACCAGCCCGACAACGTCTCCTTGCTTCAGGTTGTCCCCTTTGCTGACAAGAATCCGGTCCAGGTGGCAGTAAAGGGTGTACACGCCCGCGCCATGGTCAACGATCACCACATTACCACGTACCTTCAGAGGTTGCGCAAGCACAACTCTGCCGCTGGCGGCCACGTGTACCGGCGTGTCGAGAGGTGCGCCAAAGTCGGTGCCACCGTGGTAAGAGGATACCGGCCCGCCGTTGTATGATCGCATCGTGCCGAAATAGGACTCGATCACGGGCGGGATGTCCAAAGGCCGCCGCCAATCGCCTGACCAGAGCACACGCGGCGTGAAGGCGGAGGTGGCAGCGTTGATCAGGTCCACCTCCCACTGCACAATGGCGGGGTCAAGCAGTTGGCTGGTCGTTGCGTCGAACTGCAGGCTCTCGGTGGTGAAGGGGTAGGAGGACACCGGGATCACGAAATCCAGTAAGGTGGTGCCATTCTGCTGCAAGAGAACCTGGCGATAGCCAGGCTCAGCCAGTGCCGGTACGCCCACGTAAGCCGTGTAGGTGTTTCCGTCGGACAGGAACTGGAAGGGCACATCGCCGAAGACGCCGGTGAGCCCGTCTACGGGCCGGTCCGTCTGGACGGTGAGTTTGAGCGTGTCACCCTGCTGCGGCTGCTTCGGCTCCCAGGTCACGGCCGTGAACGGCTCGCTCAGGACGAGCGGCTGGAAACAGGCACTCTGGGGGATGCGCAGGCTTTGGCCGACGCGGATGAAGGATGGGTCGGCGATGGCATTGAGGCTCGCGATCTCGCCCACGCTGCTGCCGTAGCGTGTCGCAATGGCACTCAGCGAGTCCCCGGGCGCGACAACGTGAATGATTGGCAGGCACTGGGACTGGTCCGCCGGGGCTGTGGCAACCGGTTGTGCTTGGGCAGTCGGCGCTGGGGTCGGATTGGCCGTGGCGCCAGCCTGGGACGACGGCAGGGCCAACTCCTGGCCGACAAAGATCAGGTTCGGGTCGGCCAGGCCGTTGAGCGACACCAGGGCAGCCACCGTTGTGTCATTGGCAAGAGCGATCCCATACAGAGTATCGCCCGGGGCGACGACATAGGTGGGGCTGGCTGCCATGGCTGGCAAAGGCACCAAGCCAGCCAGGCCGGCACAGACGAGGCTCAGCAGCAGGACAAAGGCGTACGAGCGTAGACGCCTGGCCAAGTCGGTGCTACGATGAGACCTGAATGTGCTGGTACTGACGTGGCTGGGAGGGTGGCCATGGGCCATGGGATTCGGCTCCTGAGAGATGAACGTGGCAGTTTCGGCGGTTACCTGGCTCTATTCCTGGTTGTAATGCTTCTGACCATAGTGGTGCTGGCCATCTTTCGCTACGACATAGAGCTTACAGTGGTCAGCATCGCCAATGCTTGGGGTCTTGGCTGGCTGATCCCGAGCTACTGACAGAGCACCCCAGTTGAGTCGTGAGCCCGGCGTGAACAGCCGGGCTCACGGAACTCCGACCTGAATCACTTGAGCGGTGTAGGGGCGACCTTCACCCAAACCGGGTCCCAATCGTTGGCGGTAGCCCAGCCGGAGATGTTGTGCTGCATTGACCCGTCAGCGTTCATCAGCCAGATGTGGCTGAATCCCGACTCGCGGTTCGAGTAGAAGGCGATCTGCGAGCCGTCCGGGCTGAACGACGGGTGCTTGTTCCATTCCCAGTTGGTCACGGTCAGGCGCGTGTCAGTGCCGGACTTGCGGTCGAGCAGATGCACTTCGTCATGCCCATCTTGCTCCGACACGTAGGCGACGAAGCGGTTGTCAGGCGCCCACGCCGGATCGTAGTCCGGCCCGCGAGTTCCGCCGACGACATAGCCAACCTGCCCCGTCACAGTATCCTGCTGCCAGATCTGAATGTCATCACCAACTTTCGTCACGTACAGCTTGTAACGGCCATCGGCGGACGTGGAATCTTGCTGCAGGGCCTGGACGTAGTAGAAGCCTGCGTTTGGGTCAGTGAGCTGCTCGACACCCGATCCGTCGGCATTCATGGCATATAGGGCCTCATTTCCCGCCCTATCGGACTTGAACAGAATCTTGCCAACGTACCAGTCAGGACTGTGGATCGTCGGAGTGGCAACAGGCCCTGGTGTTGGCACTGGGGCAAGCGTCAGCTGTGGCGCTGGCGATGGCGCGTACTTGATCCAGATCGGGTCCCAGTCGTTGTATTGACCCCAGCCGCTCAAGTTCGTCTGGTTGGAGCCATCGGCGCCCATTATCCAAAGGTGCTTGTAGCCGCTGACGCGGTTGGACCAGAAGACGATCTGTTTGCCATCCGGCGACCAGGATGGGTGCTTGTCCCACTCATAGGTGTTGTAGGTCAGGCGCTTGTCCTGCTTGGTCACGCGGTCGAACAGGTGGATCTCATCGTTGCCGTCTGCCTCGGTGACATAGGCGACATAGCGGGTGTCGCTCGACCAGGCGGGGTCGTAGTTGACCCCGGGCAGAGCAAAATGGAATCCGGGCCCGCTGCGGCTCTCCGGGCGCAGCCCGACAACAAACTCTTGCGCCTGGGTGACCATGTCCTCTTGCCAGATCTCGTACCCATGATTCTGCTTCACAAACAGACGATAGCGGCCATCGGGCGACGTCATGTCCCTCTGGCTGGCCTCAGTGTAGTAGAAGCCGACGTTGGGGTCGTCGTCGCGGACCACGTTGCCGGTTGCCGGGTCAAGGAGGTAGAAGGCCGGCGTGCCTTCGCGGTCGGACTTGAACAGGATCTTGCCGACATAATCGGCCAGAGCCGGAGTGGCGCCGGGGACGGTTGTGCCAGCAGGCAGGAGCGGCTGCAACTCCTGTTGCGTGGGCTCCGCCAGGGGGCGCTTCACCCACACGGGGTCCCAATCGTTGGACTTGTCCCAGCCTGAGATGTTGTGCACCTGCGAGCCGTCAGCGTTCATCAGCCAGACGTGCTTCCAGCCAGCCACCCGGTTGGAATAGAACACGATCTGGCTACCGTCCGGCGAATAAGACGGGTGTTTGTTCCATTCCCAGGTGGTAACCGTCAGGCGCCTGTCCTCGTGCGTCTGCCGGTCGAAAACGTGGATTTCGTCGTGCCCATCTTGCTGAGACACATACGCCACCCAACGCGAATCCGGAGCCCAGGCCGGGTCGTAATCGGCCCCTGGCGTGCCGCCAACGACGTACGAGGTGGCAAGCGTCACCGTATCCTGCTGCCAGATCTGGATGTCGCCGCCGAACGTTGTGACGTAGAGCTTGTAGCGCCCGTCCGCCGTCGTAGTGTCCTGCTGCAGGGCCTGTTGGTAATAGAACCCGGCATTGGGATCGGTAAGCTGCTGCACATCGGAGCCGTCCGGATTCATGGCGTACAGTGCCTCGCCGCCGCCGCGATCCGACTTGAAGAGTATCTTGCCTACGTACCAGTCGCGGCTGGGGTAGGCATCTGCGCCGGCACTGGCGCTGATCGCGAAGGCCGGCAGGGCGATAGCAAGAGCAATCAACAGCCTGATCCACGATTTCACTCTACTCTCTCCTCAAGAAAAACCAACCAGCTGCGAAGGAGTCCACGTCGGCTCCGCCATTGAGTGACGAAACCACGGTCGAACCCTCGCCGCGGGCACACGCGCTATTGAGCGCTCTGGTGGACGACGATGTCTTCTACTCACGTGTCCCCACTCACATTATAGCACCAGACAATTGGCAGCCTAAATCACCCTTTGGGGTGAAAGACTGCCTACACCATCAGGGGAGGCCGGGCGCGAACCCGCAGCGGCGCAGCGCCTCTCGAGCGGCCTGGCGGTCGTCCCAGGGGCGCTCTTCTTGGCCATAGCACATGGATTGCTCATGGCCCTTGCCGCAGATGAGTACGGTATCGCCAGGGGCAGCCTGGCTGATGGCCAAACCAATTGCCTGCGCACGGTCGGGCTCGATCAGGTAGTGCCTGCCGAGCAGGCCGCCGGCTTCTCGGGCACCAGCCTCCATCTCTGCCAGGATCGCTTGCAGTGGCTCCCGGCGAGGGTCCTCAGCCGTGAAGATGGCGAGATCAGCCAGTTGCACGGCAATGCTGCCCATCGGTCCCCGCTTCAGCCTATCGCGCTCGCCGGCGCAGCCGAAGACGACTATCAGGCGCCCCACTGTCCAGGCCCGAGCCGCCCGCAGGGCCTGCTCCAAAGCGTTCGCTGTGTGGGCAAAGTCCACGACCACGGCGAAAGGTTGGCCCTGGTTGATAAACTCGTTGCGACCCGGCACGCCGGGGAAACTCTCCATGGCGTGGCAGGCCTGATCGAGACCGATCCCCCAGGCGCAGGCTCCGGCGATGGCAGCGGCGGCGTTGTAGGCGTTGTACTGGCCACCCATGGGCAGGCGTGCTTCGCCGTGACCCCAGGGGCTGTCAAAGGCGAGCAGCAACTGGCCGCGGGCCGCCTGAAGAACGCGCACGCGCACGTCGCCCTCACTGCTGCCGTATGAAATGGTGCGATCTGCCGGAATGCCCACCAGGTAGTCGAAAGACGAATCGTCGCGGTTGAGCACTGCCACCTTGGCCACCCCGGGCTTGCGGTATGAGCTCGCCAGTGAGCGGAACAGGGTGGCCTTGGCCTCGCGGTAGGCAGCGAGGCTGCCGTGGAAGTAGAGGTGGTCGTGTGTGATGTTCGTGACGATGGCGAGGTCGAAATCGCAGCCATCCAAGCGCTTCTGGGCCAGTCCTTCACTGGTGGCTTCGACGACGGCGGCACGCGAACCGCTGTCGACCATCCGTCTGAGCAGATGCTGAATGTCTGAAGGCGGCGGCGTCGTCGTATGCAGGCCAGTGTCCAGAGGGCGACCGCCTACAAGAGCATTGACGGTGCTGATGAGGCCTGTCGGCAACCCGCTCTGCTGCAGGATATGCTGAAGCAGCGCCGCTGTGGTCGTCTTGCCATCAGTGCCGGTAACGCCGGCGAGGAGAAGTTGCCTCGCCGGGAACTCTTCCCAGGCGGCGCTGAGACGGGCCCACGCCGATCGGGCATCTGGGACCAGGGCCGTCGGCACGGCAGTGGGTATGTCCGGTTCTCGTTCAACAACGAGCGCGGCGGCGCCGGAGGCCAGGGCGGCGCCTATATAGCGGTGGCCGTCAACTTCCAGGCCACGGTAAGCGACAAAGAGCGAACCCGGCTGAACCCGGCGCGAGTCCGCCACGACACCACTGACCATCACCGCGCTCGCTCCTGGCGGGGGATGAATGCCCGCCTCCTGGAGGAGCCGTTCCAGGGGCCGCCAAGCCGACTGTGCCTGGCACTCTAGCTGCAGCATGTCACCTCTGCTATACTGGAGCCGGTGAAACACATGAGCGATCGCGTACTATCACCTGAGGTGCAGGAAGCCGAGGCGGCTGCCGAACGCAGCCTGCGCCCGAGAATGCTAGACGAATGCATCGGCCAGCGCAATGTCATTGAGGCGCTACGTATCTTCGTGGAGGCTGCACGGGCACGCGGGGAAGCTCTGGACCATTTGCTGCTCTATGGGCCACCCGGCCTGGGCAAGACCACTCTCGCTCACGTTGTGGCCAACGAGATGCGGGTCAACATAAAGATCACGTCCGGGCCGGCGATCGAGAGGCCGGGCGACCTGGCGGCGATCCTCACAAACCTTCGCCAGGGCGATATCCTATTCATTGATGAGATTCATCGCCTGGCAAAGGTCGTCGAAGAAGTGTTGTACCCGGCCATGGAAGACTACGCTCTCGACATAGTCATTGGGAAAGGGCCAGCTGCCCGGGCGATCCGTCTTTCGCTGCCGCGGTTCAGCGTCATTGGTGCCACCACGCGCCTGGCTCTGGTCAGTTCGCCCCTGCGCTCGCGCTTCGGCAACATCCATCGGCTGGATTTCTATGATCTCGAGGCCATGCGCCAGATTGTGGAGCGCTCGGCCAGGATTCTCGGCGTCAGCATAGATGGCGCCGGCATAGACGAGATCGCCAGCCGAGCGCGGGGCACGCCCCGGATCGCAAACCGGCTGCTGCGCCGCGTGGCCGATTATGCTTTGGTGCGTGCCGACGGTCGCATAACCCAGGAAGTCGCCTCCCAGGCTCTGGCGATGCTTGAGATTGACGAACTGGGCCTGGACAACCTGGACAGGCGGGTGCTGCGAGCGCTTATCGAGAAGTTCGGCGGCGGCCCGGTTGGTCTCGACACCGTCGCTGCCTCCGTCTCCGAGGAGGCAGACACGATCATGGACGTTTGCGAGCCGTACTTGCTGCAGCGCGGTTTCATTGAGCGCACTCCACGGGGCAGGGTAGCGACGGCGCGAGCCTACCACCACCTTGGCCTGGCTCAGCCAGAGGCCAAAGCGGCACAGCAACCGGCCCTGTTCTAGGGCTGCCGCTCCTGGCCTTCGTAGCCCGCGGAAATGACAGCCCATCCGGCCAGTGCTATAATCGCCCGATTGCTGGGGCGGCGGCTGACTGCCGCTCGTCGTTACGGCTAGGTGCTGTCACAACTTGCAGAGCGGAGTGTCCCACCTGATGAGTACGCAGCTCAACCTTAACTCGATTCTTCAGATAACCATCGGCTTTCTGAGCGCCTTTGTCATCTCTCTCTACTTGAGCATCATCATCTGGACTTTCCGAGACATCCGCTCGCGCACGAGAGACGTTTTCGCCCAGTTGCTGGCGACGTTGCTGGTGATCGTTTTCAATCTGCCGGGTCTGTTGCTTTACGTTATCCTTCGTCCGAAGGAGACCCTGGCGGCAAGCTACGAGCGCGCTCTGGAAGAGGAAGCGCTTCTGCGCGATGTCGAGGACCGCAACCTCTGCCCCAATTGCAAGGCGCCCGTCGAAAAGGATTACCTCATCTGCCCTGAGTGCCGGACGAGGCTGCGTCGCAAGTGCGCGCGTTGCGGCCGCCTTCTCGACCTGCGCTGGGGGGTCTGCCCCTATTGCGGGTTGGACCAGCAAGCGCCTCTGGCGCAGCCGACTGAAGGAGGCGACGGCGCGCGGCAGGAAGTGCAGAAGGCGCGCTAGCCAGACGATGCAAATGGCAACCCGGCCACCGGTTCACCCGGTGGCCTTGTCGTGCCGTCCGGTTGGCGGTTCTGATCTCAAGCATGCTGCAGGAGGGTGATAGTTGGTAGCGTCGGTTCTGGCACTGAATGCGTCGCCACGGCATGGGAACACCCGTCGGTTGGTGGGCGATATCGCCACTTGGCTAGAAGCGCACGAGGTGAGGGTCACCGTGCTGGATCTGGCAGACTATCGGGTAGACGACTGTGCTGGCTGCCAGACGTGCATTCTCAAGGGACGCCCCTGCCCGCAGAAAGACGACAGCGCTGCCATACTGGCACGAATCCTGGAGGCCGATGGTCTCGTTCTGGCCAGCCCCGTCTACATGATGAACGTGCCGGGGCAACTCAAGAGCCTGTTCGACAAGACAGCTATCTGGTTCCACCGCCCACCGCTCGCCGGCAGGCCAGCCTTGCTCGCAGCGACGACTGCAGCCGCCGGGCTCGACGATACACTCAACTACATGCGACGGGTGGTGATCCAGTGGGGGATGCAGCCGGTGGGCTTCTTGGGCAGGAAGTTGGGCCAGGATGGCCCGATAGATGAGAGGCCGTTGCGCAGTTTCCTGTGGCACATTCGCTCGCCCCGCGTGGCCTACCGGCCAAGCCTCGCCCAGCTTCTGCAATACCAGGTACAGAAAGTCCTGGCGCTTAAGGTACTGCCTCTGGACCGCGAATACTGGCTGGCTCAGGGCTGGGAGCGAAGGCCATTCTATTATGACTGCAGGATAAGTCCTCCCAAACGGCTGCTAGCCGCTGGCTTCTATCATCTTCTGAGCCACAGAGTGCGTCCTCTGCAGCCAGTTCGCTAGGCCACGGGAAAGGCTTCGCTCGTCCGGTGCACCCGGATCATGTTCGTGCGGCCAGCCCCGCCGATTGGCACACCCGCCGTGAGCACCACCAGGTCATCGGGGCCCACCAGACCCTTCTGCCGTGCTGCTTCGATACTGCCAGCTGACATCAAATCCGTGCTGGTGTACGCTGGCACAAGAAGTGGGATCACGCCCCACACCAGGGTGAGGCGGCCAATCAGGTCTGGGTCTGGTGTCACGGCAATAATCGGCTGTCGGGGCCGGTTCTTGGCTAGCATGCGGGCGGTGAGGCCAGACATCGTGGCAGCGATGATTGCTGCGGCGCCCAGTTCTGCCGCCAACTCGCAGCCGGCCTCGCTTATGCCCTCAGTCACGGAATGGGCCACGTGCGCGGCGCTCTCTCGCAGCCACGCATCATAGGGCAGGTTTTCCTCGGTGACCCGGGCAATGCGCTGCATCATCTGCACCGCTTCCACAGGGTAGCGGCCGGTAGCCGTCTCGCCGGACAGCATGACGGCATCAGTGCCGTCGAGGATGGCGTTGGCCACATCGCTGGCTTCGGCCCGGGTTGGGCGGGGGTTGGTGATCATGGACTCCAGCATTTGCGTGGCCGTAATGACAGGCCGGCTAGCCGCTCTGGCCCGTGCAATCAGCGTCTTCTGGTAGATGGGAACATCCTCCGCTGGCACTTCCAGCCCGAGGTCGCCGCGGGCCACCATTATCGCGTCGGCCGACGCCAACAATTCGTCGAAGCAGTCTATGGCCGACTTTCGCTCGATCTTGGCGATAATGGGCGTGTCGTGGCCCGCCTGGCGAATGAGCGTGCGCAACTCCTCAACGTCGCTCGCGTGCTGCACGAAAGAGAGCGCCACATAGTCAACGTGCTGATCCAGGGCGAAGGCCAGATCGGCCTTGTCTTTGTCGGTGAGCGCTGGCAACTCTATATGGACGCCAGGTACGGTGATGCCCTTGTGGGAGACGAGGCTGCCACCTGACAGTACCCGACACAGCACCTCATCGCCCTGGTTCGCCTCAACAACCAGCTCGATTTCGCCATCGCCAAGAAGAACGCGACTGCCGCTGGTCATCGCAGCCAACACTTGCGGATGCTGGACGTAGACATGGGTGCCGTCGCCGAGCGAGGGTTGAGACGTAAAGCGGAACTCCTGCCCCTGACGGAGGTCCACCGCCCCACCGGCGAATTCGCCAATGCGCAGTTTGGGACCCTGAAGGTCGGCGATGATGCCGACCTGCGTGCCCAGTGCGGACGCTGCTTGGCGGCAGGCGGCAATCCGCTGAGCGTTCTCAGCCGGCGTGCCATGGGATAGGTTAATCCTGGCCACGGCCATCCCAGCCTGGATCATGCCTCGGATGGTCTCCAACTCACCCGAAGCCGGTCCGAGGGTAGCGACGATCTTGGTCCGGCACGGCGGTTGGCATGACGGGGCAGCCGGCATGGCCTTCATTCCTCCGCTGTCAGGTCGGCTATCTCTAGGCCAAGATCAGCGGTAGCGCGGATGAGTTGCTCCCGGCTGAGGCCGGCTACCTTGAGCACGACCAGGCAATCCTGCTCGCGAGCGATTGTCCCGACTGACACGGTACGCCCGCCGCGGCTAGCAATCTCCGTGAGCAGTTCAGGCAGGCCGAGATGCCCCTCCGGCAGCGTGAGTGTGACGCGCAGGCCTGTCTGGCCGCCGCCAAGCAACTGGGTGAGGGCATCGAATATGTCACCATCGGTGATGATGCCAATCAACCTGTCTCCGCGCATCACCGGCAGGCCTCCAACTTGGCGCTCGCGCATAACGGCGGCCGCCTCCTCGACGGGGCAGAACTCGCTGATGGTGACCACTCGCTTGGTCATCACGGCCCGCACCGGGTCCGCGAGCCGGCCCGCGGCCTCGGCAAGGCGCAAATCCATGTCCGACACGATTCCAAGCAGAGCACCCGTTTCGTCAATAACGGGCAGGCGGTGAATGCGAGCTTCGCTCAGTACCTCCAGAGCCTCAGCGACACTGGTATCAGCGCCCAAAGTGCGCACATTCCTTGTCATGCAATCAGCAACGAGCATCTCATCCCTCATGGTTTCTTTTCGGAGAATGGGCGGGCGGCACGGGCCTCAACGCTCAGGGCGGTCGCGGTAGCCCAGTGCCCTAAGGTGGGCGGGGTTGCGTCGCCAATTGTGACGCACCTTCACCCACAGCGCGAGGTACACAGGGTGGCCGAGTAGCCTCTCGATCTCGGCGCGGGCGGCAGTTCCGATCGCTTTCAGTGTCGCACCGCCGGCGCCGATTACGATCGGCTTCTGCGACTCCTTCTCGACGTAAAGCGTCGCCGCCACGTAGTGCGGGCCATCCTGCCGCTCCTTGAACTCGTCTATGGTCACGGCGATGGCGTGTGGCACCTCATGGCGCAGCTTCAGCAGGGCCTGTTCGCGGATCAACTCGGCGACGAGGAAGCGCTCCTCGCGGTCTGTGAGTTGATCCTCAGGGTAGTAGCGCGGCCCAGCGGGCAGGTGGGCGATGATCCAGTCGAGAACCGGCTCCATTCCGCGACCCAGGGTGGCGGCCGTCCAGAATACCTGCTCGGCGGTAGCGAGCGCCAGATAGGCTCGCTGTCGCTCTGGCATCGCCCCGGCCGGCACCTGGTCGCGCTTGTTGAGAATCAGAGCTTTCGGAGCCTCTGTGCTGGCCAGCGCCTCCGCGACTGTCCGGTCTGCGTCATCAGGCTCCCGGCTGCCGTCCACGACCCAGAGCACCACGTCGGCATCATCAAGGGAGTCGCGCGCGGCACTCACCATGTACTCGCCAAGTTGGGTTACCGGCTTGTGCAGGCCCGGTGTGTCAAGGAAAAGAACCTGAGCGTCCTCTCGGGTCAGAATGCCCAGGATGCGCTGGCGCGTGGTCTGCGGCTTTGGCGAGACGATGGCGAGCTTCTGGCCGAGGAAGTAGTTCATTATGGTGGACTTGCCAACGTTCGGCGCCCCGACTATGGCTACAAAGCCGGAGCGATGCCCTGCCGGCCAGTCCGCGACCCCAAGAGAGGATGGCCCAGCCTCGGCCTCAGGCACAGGGTCCAGAGAAGGATTCTCCTCGGCGCCCGGAGTGAGAGCGCCGTCCTCCACCTCGCTGTCCGGCGTCAGTGCTGCTTTGTCAGTGGCCATAGGTCTCCGTCAGCTTGAAGGGGCTGAAGTCCGTATCCCAGTCGTAGTAATCCTCATTTTCTAGCCGCTTGAGGTAGCCGACCACCTGGTAGGTGACCGGTGTGGCGAGAGCCTCGAAGCTGCATTTGAAGACGTAGTTGCTTACTGCGACAGATATCAGAAGCGAGTCAGGAAGGGCGCCGGCAAAGGCGATGAGGACGAAGAGCAAGGTGTCTACACCTTCGCCTACGAGGGTGGAACCGATGGTGCGGACCCAAAGGAACCGGCCGCGCGTAGCGAGCTTGAGTTTGGCCAGAGTGTAGGAGTTGGAGAACTCGCCCGCCCAGTAGGCGATCAGCGAGCCGGCTACGATGCGCGGCGTTTGCCCGAGGATTGCCATGTAAGCAGACTGGCCGGCCCAGCCAGCGGCTGGCGGCAGGTAGCCGACGACAGATAGGGTCGCCGCCATAAGCGCTGCGGAGAAGAAGCCGGCCCAGATGACCCGCCGTGAGCGCCTGTAGCCGTAAACCTCGGTCAGCACGTCGCCGAAGATGTAGCTGATGGGGAACAGCAGCGTACCGCCGTCGAACGTGAAGGGCCCCAGGCGCAGGATCTTGCTCGAGGCGACGTTGCTTATCAGCAGCACCGCCACGAACAGGGCCATGATCAGGTCGAAGGCCTTGTAGGTGACGCGCGTGGCGCCCCGGGCGCGGTTCTGGCCTTGGATGGTCTCTTTACTCCAGTTGGAATTGGGCGAGCATGCCTCCACATATGCTTTCGGGAAGCAAGCCGCACCTTCATCAAGAATACACGGAGTTGAGGCCATGAACAAAGCAAGGAGTTAGTTGGCTCTGAGTAAGCATCGGCCTGGACACACGCCCACAGAGCCTGGCAGCAAGGGTGCTTCTCGGGCGCGGAGGAACTGAGTTAGTGGCCCGGGCGGTCGAGTAGATCGGCAAGTGTTTGAGCACCGTGCCAGGCGGTGCCGGAATCCTCCAGTGACCAGAAACTCGCTAACACTGCCCTGACAACGCCCCAGGCACGTATCTCCCATTCACTGAACCCGAGCTCCTCCGCCAGCCGGGCAACGAACTGATCCAGGCGCTGGCGGTTGGCAGCTGTGTCTGCGGGTTGGGCTAGCAGGTTGAGCAGGAGCGGCCCTGTCTCCCAGATGGCCGGGCCCGTGACCCCTTTTGGGTCAATCGCCAACCATGCTTCGCGTTGGGCGGAGAGTATGTTGCCCTGATGCAGGTCGCCATGCAGGAGCACAGGCTCCGACGCCGTCGCTGAAAGGCGCGAGTAGAGGGCAAGAGCACGCTCGACCAGGGCTGGGGGCATGGCGGAACCAGGAAGCAACTTTGGCGCTGCGTCAGCCATATGGTCTATCCAGGTGGCCACCGACGGCAGTATCTGGCCAGGCGGGGCAGGGCGCCACAGCTTGCGCATGACGCTCGCCGCGATGTTGGCCTGTCGCTCAGCATCGCCCACCGCCGAGAGCGGCACACCCGGGATCAGCCTCTCGAGGAGCATTGCCCCTCGAGAGGCGTCAGCTTCGAGGAGACGGACGACGCCGCGGCCAGCGAAAAGCTGCAGAGCGGCCAACTCATTGCGGAAATCAGCGTCCGGATAGCAGACCTTGAGTACAATTGCGCTGCCATCGGCCCTTACGCCTGGGGCAGCATAGTTGTACGAGAGGTCGGAAAACCCGGCGTGAAGCGTCAGTGACCAGCGAGCGACGCACTCCGCAACGACCCCAGGCAACTGCTCAAGCCAGGGCCGACCGCTATCGCCAACCAAGCGGAGCCGCTCCTCCGGCATCTCTCCCAGCCCGAAAGAAAGCGGGTCATGGCTCATCGGTGCCGGTGGCTCTCAGCAACTCCGGCCGCCGTCGGCGCGAGCGCACGTGAGGACACTACTCCTCCGGTGGAGCCGGGATCACGCCGCTGGCCATCAGCACCTCGGTCATCCGCCCCGCTTCGCTGATGGCCTTCTCGGCCGCGGCCCAGAGTTCGTCGCGGCTGCGTGCGAGCCTCGCCACACCCTCCTCTTGCGCCTTCAGGCCGACCGCCACTGCCTCATGGAGGAAGACCTCGCGCTCTGTCATCAAGGGAGCGATGTAGTCATCACTCAGGCCTCTTTCGGCCGCGAAGTCGGCCAGGGCCTGGGCGGCGGCGAGGCACATGCCATCGGTGATGGTGCGGGCGCGCACGTCGAGGGCGCCGCGGAAGATGGCCGGGAAACCGAGCGAGTTGTTCAGTTGGTTCGGGAAATCCGACCGCCCGGTGCCGACGATGCGAGCACCGGCTGCCTTCGCCTCCCAGGGCCAAATCTCGGGCACGGGGTTGGCGCAGGGGAAAACGATGGCATCCTTGGCCATGCCGGCGATCCATTCTGGCTTGATGGTGCCAGGGCCGGGCCTGGAGAAGCCGATACAAACATCGGCATCTTTCAGAGCCTCAGCAGCGCCGCCGCGCAAGCCGGCCCTGTTGCTCTCCAGCGCCACACGCCACTTGTCGCGGTATTCGTCCTTGTGGGCGGCGATGTCATCGCGGCCAGGGTGCACGATGCCTTTGCTATCCACACATACCAGGTTGCCGATCTTGAAGCCGCTCGCTTCCATCAGGCGCAGCGTGGCTACATTGGCAGCACCGAACCCGATCATGGTGACGCGCACTTCGCTCATCTTCTTGCCGACCAGGCGCAGCGCATTGATCAAGCCGGCAAGCAGCACAGTCGCTGTGCCCTGCTGATCGTCATGCCAGACCGGGATCGTAACCTCCGGGTCGGCGCGCAACTCATCGAGGATGCGGAAGCACTTGGGCTGAGCAAAATCCTCGAGGTTGATGCCGCCGAATGAGGGCTGCAGCAGCTTGACGGTGCGGATGATCTCATCCGGATCCTTGGTGCTGATGCAGATGGGCACTGCATCCACGCCGCCGAGGTACTTGAAGAGCAGGGCCTTGCCCTCCATCACCGGCAACCCAGCTTCGGGGCCGATGTCCCCCAGGCCGAGGACGCGCGTGCCGTCACTGATAACAGCGACGCGGTTGGCCTTGTTGGTGTACTCGAAGGCTAGTTCTGGGTCGGCCTGGATGGCACGACAGGGCGCAGCCACGCCCGGAGTATACCAGATGCTGAAATCGTCGAGATCGCGCACGACGCACTTCGGCGCTGTCTGCGTCTTGCCCTTGTAGAACGGGTGCAGACGCATGGCATCGGCGC
>Ga0078972_1004515_pt3 | contig 32035 bp, 33 predicted proteins | sample YelNatPaOPGAMG01_FD_67568 | JGI IMG/M metagenome (GOLD analysis project Ga0078972, IMG submission 67568) | Hot spring thermophilic microbial communities from Obsidian Pool, Yellowstone National Park, USA - OP-RAMG-01 (SPADES assembly) (version 2) | ecosystem: Environmental > Aquatic > Thermal...
GCCCTGAATATGGCGTCGGTGATTTTCGACAGGAAAATGTCCTTCACGCTGGTGCCGTCGATGTGGCGGTTCGCCAGCAAAAGGGAGAGCATTTTGAGCAGGTGGGACTTTCCCGAACCGAAATAGCCGGAAATCCAGACGCCATTGAAGGGGAATTTTGCGCCGTCTTGGATGGATTGGCCGTAGTATTCGACGAATTTGCGCAATTCACGGTCAATTTCTCTGGTGATGACGTATTCTTCGACTTCCTGAAGAATGTGGCTTTCGTCTCCGGCCTTGATCACTCCATCGATGGGGCGGGTTATGTCTTTATTGAGTATTTCATTGATTTTAATGCTCATTTATCTGGTCCTCCTGGCAAGATAATCATCGAGCTTGAATGCCCGGTAGTAGCGGGCGGTCTGCGTTCCGAAAAGGCTCAGCTTGAAACCGTCTCGGTAGGATGTGGTGTAGGTGCCGGGGAAAAAGACGATGACCGGACGATCGGAGAGTGCGGCCTGGAGCGTGCTCAGAATTTCATGAATTCTGAGGTAGGGGTAGACTTCGCCTGCCTGATAGAGAAAGACGAGGCGGGCTTCCTTGTCTCTAGCCTGGTGAGCGATTGCAGGGACGATAACGTATTCTACCGAAAGCATTTTGATCATTTCTTCGAGCAATACTGCTTTGTCGACCGTTTTTTCGGCTTCGAAGAGGGCTTCGAGTTCGTTTCCTGCCTGAAAGTGTTCGATTACGAAATCATAGAGCCCAAACACCGCAACAGGGATCCCCGAGCTTTCGAGGCGTCTTACGAGCGCCTGGATGCCGCGGTATTCGGCTGTCTGGTTTCTGATGTCATATGTCTCAATAAAATAGGGGACCTCATTGCCAAGTCCTTCTTTTTGGAGGAACTTGGGGTCGGAGAGTATCTGAAACAGCGTTTCTAGACGGTTCTGGTCCATGTCTGCGCTCCTTCATTCTGGAGAAGATGCGTCAGTGCGGCGTAATCCCCTGCCTGGCGATAGTGCTCCGCCAAATCATGGGGGACCATGGGGGCAGAGATGTTTTTCGTCTGTGTATCCATAAAGCCCGCCTCGGCGAGCATGTGGAAAGTGACCGACTGGACTTTTCTGCGGCTGGATTCGGTGATGGCGCGGAGTTCGGGATGCGTCTCTGCGCTTGTTTCGAAGAATGAGTAAAAATCGGCGAGGGTCAGGATGGTGTCGCCGAGGGCAATTTTGGGCTGTACGACGTGTTCCATGAAATCGCCCAGGAAATGGTAATGCCTGCAGCAAAGGGCAAAGATCGCGAGGCGGGCACCTTCCTGCTCGCTGGCGATCCAGGCAAGCTCGAAATCATGGGCTGATTCGAAGCGCCTCCTGATTTCATGGAAATATCTCAGTCTGCTCGATGCCCGGGTAGCATGGAGAAGCGCGCCTGACACGACTTGGGCTCGAATGGCTTCCCAATCGGGCTTCTGCTGGCTCAAAATGCTTGCGGCGATTTCGGCAGTCTGCTGGTACAGCAGCCCGCCCGCGGTAAAGGATAGTGTATAGTGTTTTTCCATAGGATTTCCGGCTGATAGATTGTACGTTGCCTCGGCGCCGCTGTCAAATCGCGGCAATGCTCACTCCTCATCCCATCCTTCCTGCTGTACGAAAGAGGCAAAGCGCTCTCGAAGGGCTTTGCGGAGGCTGTGGCCGGTAATGCCGAGCATGCGGGCGGCGGCTTCGCGGTTGCCGTTCGCGGTGCGGAGGGCACGCGACACGTAACCCCATTCGATCTGCAAAAGGCGCGCAGGCAGATTGATGCCTCCTTCGGGGAGATTGCCCATCGTGTCTTCGAAAGATGCATTTCCGCGGCCCGAAAGCCGTATGTCGTCGGGCAGGTGCTCGGGCTGAATTTCATCCTGCATGCAGATTGCCGCCGCACTGCGGATGGCGTTGAGTAATTCGCGCACATTGCCTGGCCATGGATAAGCACGAAGCATGGCTCTTGCTGGATCGGCAAGATGCTTTTGTTCGCCATATTCCACGTTCCAGTCGGAAAGGGTTTTGGCGATCAGGGCTTCGATGTCTTCGGGCCGTTTGCGCAATGGAGGTATGGTGATCGAAATAACGTTGAGGCGTTGGTAGAGGTCCCGGCGGAATGTCCCTTCTTCTATGAGGCGCTTCAGGTCCTTGTTGGTGGCCGCAATGACCCGCACATCGACCGAGACAGGCTTGTCGGATCCCACGGGAAGGAAGACCTTTTCTTCGAGGGCTTTGAGGAGCTTTGCCTGTACGGGGAGGGAGAGGTCGCCAATCTCGTCCAGGAATATCGTACCCCGGTGCGCGGTGCGGAGGGCACCGGTCTTTGCCCTGTCGGCTCCGGTAAAGGCGCCCCGTTCGTGGCCGAATATAGTGCTTTCGGCAAGGCCTTCGGGAATTGCCGAACAGTTGAGTTCAATAAAGGGGCTAGCCCTGCGCTGGCTCCGTTCGTGGATCATGCGTGCGAGTACGGTCTTGCCGGTGCCGGTTTCGCCGAGGATCAATACGGGTTCGAGGTAGCGCGCGGCTCGTTCGGCAAGGAGAACGGCTTCGCGCATGCCGGGGCTTTGGGAAATGATGGATGCATATTCGGCACGTTCTTGCGGCGAGGGATGCGGGTAGTTGGGTTCGATTTCGCCTGCGGCGCCCTGGTACAGAGTCTGAGGCTCATGAAGCACAGCAGAAATGCTCTGTTGTACCGGTTGTACAGGCAATGAGGGAGTCGCCTCGGTAATGTCGCGCACTCGATAGATGCCCTGGGCATGGTAGGGAGGAATTCCCTGAAGGATGCGGGCTTTGTAGCGTCCTGTTTTGCCGGCCAGAAGGAGGCAGGCCTTCATCTGAGGGGTTCCTGAATCGAGCAGGAAGTACCATTCATTGAGGTGCGAGGGCATCAACTCATTTATGCCATCAAGGGTTTTGATGAGTTTCTGCCAGATTTCTTCGTAGGAAATGACATCTGCAATAGGGAAGTCGATGGGATTGACCTTCCCTTCGATGCGCTCGTCGTGCAGTTCGCGCTCGAGGTCATGCGCCCGCTCGAGGAATGCAGGGCTCGAGCATAACAGGAATATCTCATTGAAAGGCTTGGTCTTGAGAAGTGAAAGGATAGGACCCGGTGTTTCATCATCTGCAGGGTAGGGGTCTTTCATCCCAATGAAAGTTATCAATATGGTTCTGGACATAACATACATGATAATCCAGATGCAGGAATCGTGCCAGCAATGCTGCAAACCCAAAAGTTTTCGCATAGGCATGATTTTGACCCCATATTGTGTAATACAGCTGCCCTGTCGCTCTGTCGGAACGAGCGCAATGCAGGATTTCAAATTTGCCTGAAGGAATAGAATCGACACCAGCATTTGCTATTGAGAGAAAAGGCATAACTTTTGTTACAGATAAACGTAACTAACGTGTTGCATCCAAAAATTGGGCAAGGCTTGTACGATACGTAACACTGGGAAGGGCTGCGCACCAACAATTTTTTATTCTTATCTATTCCATTGTTTTGAAAAGAAATGCTTACTATTGTGTAATGCTATGCAAAATTCAGAATGAACTTGGCATAATTTATGCTGTATCTCAGTGGGGTCTCGCTAAGTTCCGATGATGGGCTTAAAAGAAAATGATTTAAAAACAATATATCCAAAAAAGATAGAAAAAAGTGCAGCCATCATCGTGCAAAGAGACACATCTCATTTCGCATGAGGAGCCTTGTGCTCCAAAAGGGAGGATTCATGAAAAAGATTGTAGCGATCTTGCTGTTCGCTATCATTGCTGGGACAGCTTTTGCACAGAACAGTGCGTCGGGGTCGATTGCGGGCATGATAAAAGATGGCCTATTCAAAAACGAAGCTCGAATTAAGGATGCCTCATTCAACCTCGATGCAACTGAAAAGCTCATGCTCTATGGAGAATTTAAGAAAGATCCATGGGTGCCGTTTATAATAAATTTCCTTATCGGGGCAGGCATTGGCTCCTTTGTAGAAGGCGATACGACCGGCGGTGTCATCGGCCTTACGGGCGACGTCATCGGTCTTGGCAGTATTCTCATGGGGGTATCTACGTATGCAAGTGCGCTGTCTAGCAATCCCTATACGACAAGTGGACTCGGAATGGTAACATTCGGGTATATCGCCTTGATTGGCACACGCGTTTTCGAAATTATAAGGCCTTTTACATTCTCTTCCCGCTACAACTCGACGCTAAAAGGTGCGCTGAATTACTACGATGGGCTCAGCTTAGCTCCAATATTTGAATCAGGGGTGGCAGGAATAACACTAAGCTACAAAATCAGGCTCAATTGAGGAATTTCAGTCGGCAACGGGTAAATTTTTGAAAACGCCATGCGAGGAAGGGTTAGCTGCAGCCGGCTCTTCCTCGCATGGTCTGCTCTTGTTCTGATTTGCTAACTAAGAAAGTTTCAAAAAACAGCGTTTGCATGTTCAGCGAACATGGAGATGGGAATGGTTGTGAACCTTTTCTACTAATCTGATCATACAGATTGCCGCGGAATGTTTTCCTGGCGGCACAAAGAACATCATAGAACTTTCTTGCTGATTCGATAGTACTTGTTGTATAGTGCATCTGTGCGGAAAGGATTTCGATGAACCCCATAATCGGCGTCAATTTGCCAAACAGCAGCTATGATCCAGCTGTGACGCGTCGGTACCTCGATATTTTTAAAAATAATGGTTTCGATGCAGTCGAGATTTGTCTTGATACCTGGCCATTGATTATCGATGGCGAAATATGTGAACCATGGGTCAAATATCTCGAAAGTCTTGTTCGGGAATTCCCGTTCAGGTATTCGGCACACATAGGGCGAGGTCTCGATCTCAGAGACCTTCGAAGAAGGGAAAAGCACCAGGAAGTACTGAAAGCCTCGATCGACATCTGCGCGCGCCTTGGATTATCGCCTCTCGTTTTGCACTATGAGGTGAAAAGCCGCGACCAGGAAGCTGAGCGATATTTTGTCGAAGCGCACCGCGAAGCAGCAAAGTACGCTGAGCAAAAAAACGTGCTCATTGTGGTGGAAAACATCGAGGTTGAACTCGTCGAACCGGTCATCGAACTCGTCGCCGAAATAAATCACCCGCACCTGCGCATGGCCTTCGACACAGGGCACGCCTTCCTCGCCGCGCACTACTTCAAGTTTGATTTCATGGATGCCTTCAAGAAAACGCTGCCATATCTGGCTCATCTGCACCTAAGCGACAATACGGGGATTTTTGAAGAACTCAGGATTTCCGACAGACCGAAATATGACTCTCTCCCCATGGGATACCGCTTTGAATACGGCCGGGGCGATATTCACCTTCCGCCATACTTCGGCAAGATCCCCTATGATGCAATTTTCTCGTCTCTGGGCGACTATGAGGGCATGTTCATCTGCGAATACTATGTGGAGCGTTTCTTGCCCTTTGGTGAACTTGTGCAGCGCCGTGTACGGGAAGGCGTGTCGAAGGGTCGCGGCGAGATAGGCCGCGGCATCCAGGTTTGAAATTCCACGCAAAAGTGTTGCCTCCGCAGCGAAAAAAGCACCCGACAAGTTTTCCCTGCGGGTGCTTTTTCGCGATGATCGCGCCTTACGTGCCTGTATATCGGCCCAGCTCTACTGCTAGACCTCGCCTTACTTCATCAGCACATTCTTCACGAATTCCTTGATCATGTAATCTTTGTAAGGAGCCGGGAACCATGGAATCGCATTGTTTTTGCGATCCTCTTCAGACAGAAGCGTTCCTTCTATGGGCAAATCGGTTCTGGCAGGGTACGCACCAACCATCTGGAATTTCTTGAGTTGCTGTTCTTTGGACTGGATGAAGTTGATCCAGACAAGGGCAGCAGCCTTATTCTTTGCATTCTTCAGGACTCCGAGGGTGTCGCCGCCGCCAGCTAGCCCCATCTTTGGAATGTACATTTTAGCTCGTTTGAATAGATTGCCTTTGGAGATCATATCTTTCACGTTGTCGTCCCACGCGACGGTCATGGAAATTTCGCCGCCGTTCATGCGGATAATTGAATCGTTGTTGGACACGGTAATGGTCATCTTATCCTTGTTGTCATTGAACCATTTCCATACAATATCCCAATTTGCCACTTTTGCAGGAACAAGCTCCTTGTCGCCTTTGTATTTCTCAAGACCTCCCGTAAGCGCTCCGATTGCGGTATGAACAAAAGACTGCCCAGAACCACCCTTAGATGGATCACAGAAGCCAAATTCTTTTGGATGCGCATTGATCCATGCAACGAGTTCGTCCCAGGTCTGCGGCGGATTCTTCACTCTGTCTGGATCATAGAGAATGCCTGTCTGATTTCTGTGGAATGGGGCGAGATACCCTTTTATGAGGACACCTTCCTGCACTTCCCATGCAGTTGCCGGCATTTTGTTTGCATCAGGCAGAATATTTCTGATCGGGCCATAGAACAGATTGAGATCGGTTGTAGTTTTCACCCATTGTCCGCCCACAATCATGACATCGATGGTCCCGACCTGCATGTCTTTTTCAGCGATTGCTTTGTTGAAGTTAGCAGTTTGGTCGCCGATAATGACATTTGCCTTGATGCCATACTGCTTTTCGAAATCCGCTGCAGCTTCCTTGAAATAATCGGGGAAGTACCAGGCATAGAATGTGACCGACCCTTCTGCTTTGGCAGCTGCAACGATCTGATCCCAGCTCGCAGTCTGCAGGTCGATTGCAGGTCCTGCCGCGAATGCGACACCCGCCAGAGCAAACATGGCGAGCATCATTGCCAGAAGCTTTTTCATAACACACCTCCTTGAAATATTTATATTTATGGCTCCTAGAGTTTTCCTAAAGAAGCCGATAAATAATCCGATTTGAGAATATTCTCCACAGCGAACAGCATAACAATATTCGGAATCATCATAATGAGCGCGACAACGCTCGCGTTGGTACGAATAAAATTGTAGCCAAGAAATGAATAGAGAATGGTCGGAATGGTCTCAAAGGTCGGTGTTCCTATGATGAAGGTAAGATTGAACTCCTCAATACTCGTTGTGAAAGCGAACACCATACCTGCAAGCAGACCAGGACGGACCATCGGCAAGAAAATATCCTTAATTTTTGTAAAAGTATTTGCACCAAGATTTTCCGCAGCATCGATAATATCTTGAGGTATTGCCTCAAAGCTGGTCGTCAGAACGCGGATCATATATGGCAGCCCCATAAGCGTATGTGCCAGCACAAGCCCGATAAACGACTGCGCGAGCCCGAACGCCGTAAACACTCGACTCAGAAACAGAGCAACCACCATCCCCGGCATGATGATGGGCAAAAGCACAATTGTCTGGAAAAATTTCTTCCCTGGAATCTGCTTGCGTCCAAGCACATATGCTGTCGGCAACGACAAGATAAATGAGAGAAGCACCGCGAATGGCGCAATCGTATAGCTTGTTTTGAGCGCGCGTATGATATTCGTATACTTGAATACATATACCCACTGACCCCATGAAAGCTTTTCTGGCAGAATGTTCGGATATGACCATGGGTGATTCGGATCGACCAGCGACCACAGCACTGTCATGAAAATAGGAAGGCCGACCCACACAATCTGCATAACAATAAAAAACGTCGTGAGCAGTATGGCAAAGCTTCGCTTTCGGCGTGCCTGCGAAACATACCAGGGGGTTTTCTGCTTCTTTGCTATTGCCAGTTCTGCCATTTTACTTGCTCCCCGTCACAAATTCCGCTAAGCGCGAATACAGCCATGTAATGAACAGCGTTGTCAGGATAATAATCACGCCGAGCACCGCAGCCTTGTCCCATTCCTGAAAAAGAGTCGCAGTATTCCTCATGCGAAGTGCAATCGAAGGAGGATACGTGGGCCCTGCCACGCTCGTAATCGCAAAGTCACCGAATGCCTTGATGAACATGAGGATCATCGACACAAGAATGCCGGGCATCGCCAAAGGAACATAGATTCGGAACAGAACCGCGAATGTGCCAGCTCCAAGATTTCGTGCTGCATCCACAGTATCATCCCGAATTGATGCAAGCGAGCTGGACAGAATAAGCAGCACAAATGGGATATTCTTCCATACCTGAATAGCCACCACTCCCCAGCCAAATTTGTCGTTCAGCATGCGCAGCGGTTTTTTTATGATATGGAGAGCGATCAAAGCCTCATTCACTATTCCATGGTAAGAAATCAAATTGATAATCAGGAAGGCCGCAACGAGAGCCGGAATGAACAGCGGAATCTTTATGAGCGACGCAAGAAACCGCTTTCCTGCTCCGCCTTTTCGCAGGAAGAGCGCGACAGGGAAAGCAAACAGAAGCGTACCAATCGAACTTAAAAGCCCCATTTTCAAGGAAAAAAGAATCGAATCAAGAGATTCCTTGTCATGGAAAATCGCTTTCCAGTTTTCCATTGTAAATTGTGATTTTCCCGTAATGCTGAAAAGCCCAAAACTCTGCGTAATCGTGATAAAAATCGAAGAACCGATGAACAGTACGATAAATCCGACTCCGGGTAACAAGAGCAGGTAATGCAAAACTGATATTTCTTTTCGTTCCATCGCTGTTCACTCCAGAAACTGGAAAGCTGTTTCGTCGATGCTGAACTGAGCAGTATCGCCGGATTTGAACGTGGCGGTGCTCTCCGCATGTGCTCTCAACCTTGTGCCTTTGACATCCAGGAAAAGATCGATGGTATCACCCATGAAAATTGCGTGCAAAATCGTGCCTTCGATTTTATTTGGGCTGCCTTCGCGATACCTCGTAACATTTTCAGGGCGGAAGCTGAATTTCACAGTGTCACCGACCCTGGCATGCATGTCGCCTGCAAATGCCCAGAGCCTTCCAAAGGGAAGCTCGATCTGCACTCGATTCTCTTCGCGTGCCACAATTATGCCACTCAGTATGTTTGCAAGCCCTATAAAGCCAGCCACAAAACTTGTCGCCGGATGGAGATAAATAGACTGTGGATCGCCGACCTGTTCGATATGCCCCTGGTTCATGACGACAATGCGGTCAGAAATCGCAAGGGCCTCATCCTGGTCATGCGTTACGTATATGGAGGTAATTCCCAGCCTTTTTTGCATTTCCTTTATCTCGACACGAACTTGCACCCGGAGTTTGGCATCGAGGTTCGACAAAGGCTCATCGAAGAGCAAAATGTCTGGCTGGGTGACAATCGCGCGCGCGAGCGCGACACGTTGCTGCTGGCCGCCGGAAAGCTGGCTTGGCATTCTCTTTTCCATGCCTGTAAGGCTCATCATCTCGAGCGCATCTGCAACACGCTTTTTCTGCTCGGCTTGAGGGATTTTGCGCATTTTGAGGCCGAATGCGATATTGTCCCAGACATTCATATGCGGAAACAGCGCATAGGATTGAAAACACATGGCGGTATTCCGTTTGGCTGGCGGAATGTTGTTCATGAGTTTGTCATTGAACCAGATTTCTCCTTCGTCAGGCTGATAGAATCCTGCAATGGTACGCAGTGTCGTCGTCTTACCGCAGCCCGATGGTCCCAAAAGCGTAACAAATTCGCCTTCCTCAACATCGAGGCTTATATTATTGACGGCTGCGACATTGTCGAATTTTTTTGTAAGATTTTTCAGTATCAGTCTCGACATATGCTCCCCTTGAATTTGAATATTGCAAAATTAAGATAGTGCCCCATGGCCAAAGACTTCTCTCCATAGCGCCCAGACCGCTTTCAACGACGCATCGGTATCGCCTGAAGGGCTAAATTCGAATCCAACATAACCAGTGTAACCTTGTTTTTGCAGCTCGATGAGCACATCATTCCATGGGCCGACCCCTGTGCCAGGCTCATGCCTTCCTGGGTAATCAGCTATATGAATGTGGCCAATGTAGTGCGCACATTGACGCACTGTTTTAATAGGGTCTTCTCCCATAAGCGCGAGGTGATAGAAATCACAGAGAATGCGCAGTCGACTGTTGCCGACTTCATCGATAATTGCGATCGCGTCTTCCATGCTTGCTAGATAGTAACCCTGATGATCGAGGACAGTATTGAGCGGCTCGAGCACGATAGTCATGCCATCGGGCACTCTTTGCATGATTGCCTTCAAACCAGCAACCACATTTTTGTGCTTTTCTGAATCCGGGATATGAGGGCAGGGATGGAGCACTTTGCCGCCTTCTCCGAGCTCATTGGAAAGCACCATCAGCGTGCGGGTATCAAGCACACCCGCGGCACCAATGCTTTCTTGCAATTCCCGAAGCACGGTGTGATGAGTTTGCGCGTCGATAAGGTCTCCGGTCCGCTGGCCGCTGAAATTGACAATCTGAAGATTATAATCTTGCTTGAGCTGCCTTATCGCTTCGAGATTTTTATCGCGCCAACTCCAGAACTCGATATTGTCAAAGCCCAAATCAGCCACCCTGCGGATTTTTTCTTCGGGGCTGAGGCCGGGATATAGCATTTCAATGCAGATAGCGGGTTTCATTGCTCCAGCCCCTTCGAATGTGCGCCCACCATTTTTTCAACCCATGATATTGCATTCGAATAAAAATCCTTGAAGCGCGGCTGTATTTCCATCATAAAAACGCCCTGATACGAAGAAGCAAATTTGGGAAAGAGAGATGAATATGGTATCAAGCCCCATCCCGGAGGAAGATGCAGATCCCCTGCTCCCTGGAACAGCATATCAATCGGTCTGGAAAATCCTGCGGATGGTTTTCCGTAATTGTCATGGATATGCACATGCACAAGATTCGGCAGAACCGCGAAAAGAGCGTCCTCGATTGCAAAACCTTCTTCATTCGCACTGATAAATGCATGCCCGAAATCAAAACAGATTCCGAGATAGCGCGAATTCACCGCAGAGACGACAGCTGCCAGTTCGCGGGGGTCGATTCGATACGTTCGCTCGTGCATACTCTGACGGAATATATTTTCGACTGCTACTGTTACCCCTTTGAGCGCAGCATATTCCGCAATTCGGGACAGCCTGTCGATTTCTCGTGCCCAATATGCCTGTATTGCAACGCTGTCTTCTGGAGCTGGCTTTTTTGCCATGCTAGCGTTATGCGAATTGCTTTCCCAGCTTCCATGATAGACAACTATGCGCGCACCAATCTCAGCAGCAAAATCGATTGTCGCCTGAAGCGCCGCTGCATGTATTTCGGGCTGAAGCGAATCGGCCAAATTCAGTGCATCCGGCGCATGAACCGTATACGAAAATGGAAATTTCCCGAGAATTTGCTTCACCATCGCAAGATGCAGCATCGCTACATTCCCATTGATAACACAATCCACACCATGAACCGGAATCTCGACATGCGAAAATCCGGCAGCATGAAAATCCCTCAGCATGGACTCGAGAACAGCGAGATTGCCGTTGATCGTACTTGAATCAGCATTGATTCCGATTTGCACTGACATCGCTTCCTAGTGTAAAACTGAAAACGTTTTCAAGCAAGATAAAATGCAATTTTTTTTAGTGTGCTCATAATGGTCGCCAGCGCTCCAGAATTGTATCCATATCTGCGTTCATCGCTTTGTCGGGCACTTTGAGTTCGGGATGTGCATCGAACCAAGCAAGCGAACGGCGGATGCCCTCTCTAAAACTGATCCGCGGCGTAAATTCAGGCACAAAACGGCGAATTTTTGAGTTGTCGAACAGCACGCTCACCGCCTTGTCGCCCAGAAGCCCGGCGCCGCGCTCCGGCAGCACTTTCGCAATAAAATCCGAAGGAATATGGACAATCTTTGGCTGGACGCCGAGCTCCTCACCAATGATACAGTGAATCGCATCCCACGTGAGATGTTCGTCCGACGTGATGTGGAAGGCCTCGCCAAGGGCCTCGCGTTTACCCAGCAGGCCCACAAGCCCGACCGCAAAATCCGATGCATGCGTCAGCGTCCAGAGCGACTGCCCATCCCCCGGCACAACTACCTCGAGCCCATTCAGCATTCTCCAAGCCAAGCCATAGCTTGCCGACCCAAAACATCCCGGAATCCAGCCGTTATCGTAGGTATGGGAAGGCCGCACAATGGTATAGGGAAATGAGCTCCGCCCTGCTTTTATAAGTGCTGCATTTTCGTCGCGCACCTTATCGGCCGATGTGTCGCCCCCCACCAACACCCGCTCGCAGGCAATTTTCAGCCTCGAGTATTCCCAGAATGGATTTTCGAGTGGCGTATCCTCCGTTATCACAGGCGTCAGAGAAGGCTTGCGATATGCAGAGCACGTGCTTATAAACACATATTGGTCAGTAATCCCATCGAAGATTTCGATATCTGCTTTGACATGCTCGGGCCTGAATGCCAGAAACTGTACGACACTGTCGAATCTGAGCCCGCGGAGGGCTGCTTTGACAGCCTGCGTATCGCGAATATCAGCTTTCAGAGTACGCACGCCCGGTTTTTCGCGCTCTGGATGTGTGCCTCTGTTGAGATGAAATACCTCGTAACCTCGCCTGAGGGCTTCGTCAGTGCACGCCGAGGAAATATTACCGGTTCCACCTATAAAAAGAACTCTCATGCATTGGCCTCACTGTGGAGAAAATTAGCATTTACATATGAATTATACCAGCCGAACAGATTCAGCATCATGTTATACAGAAACCCATGTTCCGTTATGCTGGCTTTTTATTGCCGCCTCTACTATGCACACAATCCTGTGACCTTCCTCAAAATCCGCATAGGAAGGTTTTTCGCTGTATAGTATCGAGCGATAGAAGTTTTCAATCATATTTTTTTGCGCGATTGATATATTTTCTGCGGACTGTGAGCCTTTTTTTGCAATTTCGCCTGATTCAGTTTGCAATAGCTCGCCATTCCCGGCTAAAATTCTTTTAGACGCATCTCGATATCGTATTTCAGCATATCCGGGATGCTCATGGGTCCAACACACCGAAGCTTTGCTGCAATCAATTTCGAACGATAGGCCCGATTTTTGCCCTGCGCTCACCTGGGAAACTGTGAGGCTACCGTGTGCGCCCCGGTCGAACCTGAAAAGCATTGATGCATAATCTTCTGTATCAACTTCGATAGTCTGCAAATCAGCGGCTCCTTTCCCGATGAGTTTTCCCCTGGTGGGAACGAAGGTCGCGAAATCAGCAACAAGCTCTGTAATATTTTGACCTAAAACGAATTGTGCTATGTCGAGCCAATGGGAGCCTATGTCAGCCAGTGCTCGGGAGGGACCACCAAGCCTAGCCTCCACTCTCCAGTCATAATCAGTATCATAAAGCAGCCAGTCCTGAAGATAGGTGCCATGCACGGCGTACACATTGCCAAACCAGCATTCTTCAATCATTTTCTTTATATGCTGGATGACCGAATAATGCCGATAGACAAAATTGACCGCACTCAGCACTCCCTTTTCGCCTGCGAGCGCAACAAGCTCGGCTGACTGAGCCGAATTGACGGTCAGTGGCTTTTCCGACAATATGTGGCATCCGACAAGAATCGACTGTTTATTGATTTCGTAGTGAACCATGTTGGGCGTACAGTTGTGTACCACATCGAGCGCTGCATTTTCCAACATGATTCTGTAATCTGAGTAGCATGCAGGAATCCCATAATGCTTGCAGATAGCCTGTGCCTTTCTGGGATCGCGAGATGAAATAGCTATAAGTTCGGCATACCCTGAATTTTCAATAGATTTTATCGCCTTGATCTGGGCAAGCCCTATCTTCCCGATACCAATGATGCCGACTCTTAGCTTTTTCATGTATTCTGCCAAATTGAATGAACAAGTTCCTTCATTTCTGCGATCTGCGTTTCTGTCAGCTTGAGGACATCGCTGTTGTGCGAGCCGGTGTTCGCCGCCTCGATCAAAATAAGTTTTGTGTCCGGCCTTGTCACCGTATTGTGCCACAAGCCTTCAGGAATATTATAAACCTTTCCGTGCTGCATCCGCACACCTCGAATTTCGAGCTTCCCCGATCCTTCTGGAAATACGGCGCCATGGGTAAGAGCGCTCTGAACCGCACCAGGTGCGCTAGATTGGACTGTTTTATTTCCATACAGAAGAATGCACTCTCCCGATAGAAGGACGAAGAGCTCGTCAGTTTCGTTATGACGCTCGACGCAGTCAATGCCTTCGAGATCATTGACCGGTTTCCAATTCTTTATTCCGACAATCCACTCGCGATTTTCATAGACGCGCAAGAGCCCCTGGCCTGTGAATTCATATTCCAAAATTTCCATAATTATCTTGCCTTTTTCTAAGACTAATATCCGGTCACAACTGAACGAGCACCAGACATTGCTTTTCGATATCATCCGCCGTCAAGCCATAGGCTTTGAAAAGATCTACTGGCTTGCCCGATCTTCCGAACTTGTCCTTTATGCCGAGGCGCGCAAACTTCACATTGGCTCGACCGGCCAATACTTCTGCTACCGCCGAACCAAGTCCGCCAATGATCGAGTGTTCCTCCACTGTCACAATCGCCTTGCATTTGGCCGCCATCGTTAGGATGCATTCTTCATCGAGCGGCTTTATCGTATGGAAGTTTACCACTCCCGCGCTGATGCCTTTCACAGCGAGCTGTTCCGCCGCTTTCAGAGCATCCTTTACCATAAGGCCGGTCGCCATGATGCAGACATCCGTGCCTTCGCGCATGATATTTGCCTTCCCCGGAATGAATGGTGTCTCTTCTCTTGTAATTACATCAATTACGGGACGGGCTACGCGGATGTAAACTGGCCCATCGATCGCTGCGGCCGCGAACACGGCCTTGCGGGTTTCAATAGGATCGCAAGGAACAAAAATTGTCATTCCAGGAAGAACGCGCATGAGTGCGATATCCTCTATGCTCTGGTGACTTGCTCCATCCTCCCCCACAGAAAGCCCCGAATGCGATAGGCCGAATTTCACATTCGCGTTCGGATAGCTGATCGAATTGCGGATCTGCTCGTATGCGCGGCCCGTACCGAAAAGAGCGAAGGTGCTTGCAAAAGGAATGAGCTCTGAATGCGCAAATCCCGCAGCAGCTCCCATCATATTTGCCTCAGCAAGCCCAAAATTGAAAAACCTCTCAGGAAATTTCGCCGCGAAAATGCTCGTCATAGTGGCATGGGAAAGATCCGCATCGAGCACGACTACTTTGCCATTTCGGGCGCCGAGCTCAGCGAGCGCCTCGCCGTACGCCACTCTCAAAGATTTGCTTTCAGCCATTTTGTGTTCCTTTCAGCTCATTCATTGCAACTTTGTATTCTTCTGCATTTATTGGCTTTCCATGCCAGCCAGCCTGATTCTCCATGAAGGATACTCCCTTGCCTTTTATTGTCTCGGCCAAAACGAAAAGAGGCTTACCGGAAACCAGCGCGGAAACCGCCGAAGCGATCTGGTCGATGTCGTGACCATCGACGCGCTTGCATTCAAAGCCAAAAGCTTGAAATTTGGCCATAATATCGCCGAGGGACATAACCTGATCATTGCTGCCGTCAATCTGAAGGCCATTATGATCGAGAATGAATACCAGGTTGTCCAGCTTGTAGTGTGCGGCGGACATGGCTGCCTCCCATACCATCCCTTCCTGAGTTTCACCGTCGCCGAGAATGGCATATACTTTGTAGCCGGCTTTTTTGTACTTGGCCGCCAGTGCGAGACCCACCGCCACGGATGCCCCCTGCCCCAGCGACCCTGTGGACGCATCGACACCTGGAGTCTTGCGCATATCCGGATGGCCCTGCAAATGGCTATCAATTTGGCGAAGATTCCATAAATCCTCGCGTGGGAAATAGCCTTTGTCAGCCAGAATGGCATACAGCGTCGGACAGCCATGCCCCTTCGAGAGCACAATCCGGTCCCGTTGTCCCCAGGAAGGATTTGCAGGATCGACTTTGGCAACCTTGTAATACAGAGCTATCAAAATTTCGACACACGAGAGGGAACCGCCAGGATGACCGGACTGGCATCTGAAGAGCATCTCGATTATATCTGCTCTTATCGCATTGGCCTTTTCGAGAAGCACCTGATTATCCATTCTTTTATCCTTTCACCGCTCCGGCAGTCAGACCTTCTACAAGTCTTTTTTGTGCAAATAAAAACATTATGCAAACAGGAATTATTGTTATTATACCGCCTGCAGTCAGCATGCCCCATTCGACCCCCAGCTGCCCAATGAAATTCTTGAGCGCCACCGGAATCGTTCGGTTTCCCTCATTGGTGAACATGACCGCAAAGGTATATTCATTCCACGCCGTCATAAATACATATGCTCCGGTTGCCACAATGCAGGGCATAAGCATAGGAAGAATTATTTTCAGAAATGCCTGAGCACGATTCGCTCCATCGACCATTGCTGCTTCCTCGAGCGATCTCGGCAAGTCATCCAGATAGCCATTCAGCAGCCAGATGGAGAAGGGAATGGTGAAAGTCGTGTAAGAGAGAATGAGTGCAATAGGCGTATACAGTATTCCGGCCTTTCGCATGATCGCAAAGAGCGGAATAAGCAGAAGAACTGTCGGGAACATGTTATTCGTAAGAAAAATCGTCATGAAAAATTTCCGGCCTTTGAACCGGTACCGCGAAAATGCGTACGCAGCCAGAAGGGAAACCGCAAGGGAAAGCACTGTCGTAAGCGAAGCAACTAAGAGGCTGTTCAGCATCGGTTTCCAGAAATTGTATTCTGAAAACAACCTCTTATAGGAATCGAAAGTCGGTGAGTGCGGCCAGTAGGTAACCTTGCTAGCATACAATTCTTTTCCAGGCTTTATGGAAGTAACAAATGTCCAATAAAATGGAAAGAGCAAAAAAATGAGGAGTACTGCCAGGAGAATATGACCTGACAATTGTCGGAGGAATCTGCGTGCATGTCTTTGGCTCAATTTATTCATTTTGATTCCTCCTGTGCTTTGAAGAGGGTCTTCAGATACGGAATCGCAACCATGGACAAAACGAGCGCAAGCAATATTGCCATGGTAGAAGCGTATCCAAGATTCAGAGCATTCCCTTTGTTGAACACATACACGCTTAGAGTCTGCGTGGAATACGCCGGTCCTCCTTCCGTGAGGTTGAAAATGACATCAACAGAGTTCGCAACCCAGATTATTCGTAGAAGCGTCGTTACGAAAATTGTGTTTTTCAGCGATGGAACTGTAATCATGAAGAAGCGCTGAAAGGCGTTCGCGCCATCCACATCTGCAGCATCATACAATTCTTCAGGAATACCTTGCAGACCAGCAAGCAGCATGAGAGCGAAAAATGGAATTCCCTGCCAGATAATTGTCAAGATAACCGATGGGAATGCGGTGGACTGCTGCGCCAGAAAAGGTACATTCTGCCGAATCAAGCCGAGCCGCACCAACAAATCATTGAGCACACCATAGTTGCCATCAAAAATCCATCGCCACATCAGGCCAATGAGCACGCCAGGCGTGACCCAGGGAATAAGGCTGATGGATCGAATTAGCCCGCGCCCCAGAAACTTGCGGTTTAAAAGAAGTGCAAGCATGAAGCCAAACACGAACTGAAACCAGACGCCGGCAGCAACCCAAACAATAGTTTTAAGCAAAGCTTGCCAGAATAACGGATCTTGGGCTGCCGCAAAATAATTTGCCAGACCGGTAAACCGAATCTGGCTCGGTCTGCGGAGATCATAGCTTTGAAAACTCATTAGAATCGCATTTATTACTGGGAAAAATACAACAGCGATAATTGTGATAAGCGCTGGGGCTATAAGGAGATATGGCCATGGGCTTAATTTTTTCTTGTGCATCGCAAAACCTTTAATCCACCCCTGGAGTCAGCACAATGGCCGACTCCACAGGCAATCTTCTTCAAAGCGTAGTCACACCTTTATTTGCCCCAAAGACCTTTTTGCAACTGCTTCATTGCATCCGCGGCTGACAATTTTCCAGTCAGGGCTGCGGCGACAGTGTTCGGCCAAATCGTGCTGATCCATTCGGTTGTAGTATCGAGAATTGGGAAAATGCCTGCATAAGGAGCGCCTTCGATGGAGACCTTCATGAACCTGTTGTTCTGGAAAAACGGCAATTGCTGAACTTCCTTGCTGACCGGCACGTTCCCAGTCGCCACGCACCAGGCTTCCTGACCTTTGCCAGTTGCCAGATAGGCAAGCCACTCGAAAGCAGCTTCTTTGTTTTTCGTGGATTTCAATATAACATTTTCGGTATCACCCATGGATGTCCACCGTCCGACACCGCCAGGGAAGGCAAAAGCATCTACATCATCGCCGAATGTTTCAACCATGCCAATCGACGAGCCGATATGGTGGATGGTCATCGCAGTCTTTCCGGATTTAAAATTGGCAATGATCTCATTGAAGCCATCCATCGGCGCGGTGGGAGGCGCATAGCCATTCTTATACAAATCAATGAAATCCTGCATGCCGGCAATCGCCTGGGGTGTGGTCAAGTCATCGAAATTGCCTCCTCGCGCCCAAATAAAACTGCCCCATGGTTCCTGTCCGCCCTTCGCCCCGCGCATTCCAAAGCCGTACACATCGATTTTGCCATCGCCATTTGTATCCATGGTGAGCTTTTTGCATGCTTCAAGGAATTCGGTATAGGTCTTGGGGACCGAGACACCCGCTTTCTTGAACAGGGACGGCCTGTAATAGACATACAAAACCTGCGTATTCCATGGCATGACATACACACTCTTGGTTCCGCTTGCTTTTCTTATTGTTTCGTAAAGACTTGGTTCGATTTTATCCTTGTCCTTCCATTTGGCGAGGAACTCGTCGAGGTTGACGAGAAGGCCATTTGCGGCGAAAAGCGGTGTCGATGTGAGCTTGAATGACGAAGTATCAGGGCCGCCACCGCCCATCACTGCTCTGAACAAAGTTTCACTGTACGCACCACCATCCCAGGGATATTCCTGCGCGACGACTGTTATGCCTTTTCCGTTGGTGGCATTGAAGTCAGCAGCAATTTTCTGCATTTCCGCAGAATATTTGGGATTATCTGCCCAGTACCAGTGAACGATAGTTACCGGTTTTGCTTGAGCTGATACTGCAATAACCGACGCAAAGCTCAAAATCGCCATGAGAACGAAAATCAGTTTTCGTTTCATATCCATTAGCCTCCTAAAAAAGATTTGCATATCTGAATTCCGCATTTTGGATCAAGATGCGGATGTTCAGTCAGGAAACCGCCTCCTTCTCGCTTCTCTCATATGGTACATCATTGCAGCTTCAGCTCCGCTCTCGTCTTTGGCGAGAATGCATTTCACGATGCTATCGTGCTCTTTGAAGGTATTTTCGAAGCGGTGAGGGTCGCTCTCCGGAAAGCCGACATTGAGGGCAATGATCTGAGGCGTAATATAGCTAATGAGTGAAAGGCAGACAGGGTTCTTGCTCGCTTTTGCAATGGCGATGTGCAAAAGATGGTCTTCATCCAAAGCTCGCTGGCCGAAATCAGCTTTAGCTTTGAATTCCATATGCCACTTCAGTATCTCTTGCAGATCGTCCTGACTTGCAAGTTTTGCAGCTTTCTTCGCTGCATATCCTTCCAAAATTTCTCGAATTTCAAAGAGATCCGCAGGTGCAAACGATTCATCAAAACTGCCAATACTGGCTATCAGCCCTGAAATCGCCTTGCTTCCAAGTTCAGCCACTATAGTTCCGCGCTGGGGAAGCGTTTCGATAAGCCCGTAATGCTCGAGCCGGGAAAGCGCCTTGCGCACATACCCGCGGCTAACTTTCAGAATCTCGCAGAGTTGCCGTTCGGAAGGAAGTTTATCGTTTGCCTTGAGCTTGCCAGAGACAATCTGCTCCTTTATATAGGTAAGCACCCTGGACTCAAGAGGAAATGAATCATCAGTCTGCTTATCTATGCGCTTTGCCATAACTCCTTTGCCTTCAATCTGGTTAACCAAATCTGGTTAACCAGATATTGACAAGTATCGGCCACGATCCGCGAATTGTCAAGGATTTTTTCTGAACTTTTAGATATAATTGAATTTCATAATGCTCTTCTCTGAACTTGCGATCCCCGGCTCCGCAGGGATCATTGGTATGGCGAGCTGTCCGGGCAGGTTGACCCAGCCCGCCTCAGAATCATCAATGGAGACAACTGTTCTGCTGGGTATGCAGCCAACGGCGCACGATGGCCCTTTGCGTTCTCCGCACTCTCGAACAGTGCCGACAGACGAACAAGCTCACCATTACCTTGTGCGCGATCTTGCGATCATCGAGGCATGGGGCGCAGAAATCCTCGTAAGCCTCATTGAGCCGCATGAGTATGCGCTTGCAGGAGTCGAGCGCTTGCCAGAGCTTGTGCCTATGGGCATTCGCCATATCCAGCTGCCGATTGCTGATTTTTCGGTGCCCGATGCACAATGGGAAAAGCTGTGGCTAGGCGCAAGCCCGAACATTCACTCTGTGCTCATGCGCGGCGGCAAGGTCTGCATCCACTGCATGGGCGGGTATGGCAGAACGGGAATGGTTGCTGCGCGCCTTCTTGTCGAATTCGGTGTGCAGCCTGAGGAAGCTATAGCTCGAGTTCGCTTGGCTCGGCCTGGTGCCATCGAATTGCCGCAGCAAGAGGCGTGGGTGTTGAACTTGCGCACTCGATAGGAAAAAACCTCAGGTTTTCCTTGATGCACACTATAACCTGAATCGCACAGCCTGAGCCGGTGCGTCCATCGTATATTTGTCAGACATGCCTTCTCTTCATTTAATATAAAATCTTCCGACAAGGAACAGATATCCCTTCTCTTTATAAAAATTCAGATCACCAATGTCCTTGAATATGGTGACCGGCGTATCTTCGCGTACCATATAGCCCGCTCCAATCGAAAAGGAACCAGCAAGAAAAATGTCAAAACCAACGCGAGCGGTCAGCCCCTGCCCGATGCGCCCGACAACTGCGGCACTACCATAGTGGGTTTTGAGATAATCGGTAAATGCTGCATCCTGGTTCGTCGATGGGAAATGGAAGTAGAAAGCTGGCCCAAGCCCCAGGTAAGGACGCACAATGCCCAGCGGCGCTATGAGGTTAATGGAAAGCGGCGCATAAATGAATGATTCATAATACTTCCAGTCTGCTTTGGCTCCGCTTGCACTCGCCAGCCCCGCCCACGACGATGGTCCCTCATTGAACATTCCGCTGCCCGGGCCATAGTAGGAATCACCCAAATACAGAACATCCGTGCTGACCCCGAGCCAGGGTCTTACTGCGTAGCTGACTGTAACGCCATACAGCATGTCCCCGACGGCAAAGTTCGCGATGGTGTCAGTCAGGTTGGGACTAATAGCCATAAAACCTATGCCTGCTTCGCCCTGGACTTTCTGCGCAAGAACAGGCGAGACAGCCAATAAACATACAACCACGAAAAATAAAAATCGAATGCCAGCCTTTTTTCTCATATGCCCCCTCCTGAAAACTAAATTAATATAGAATTCTAGATCTACAAAGGAAAGGGGTCAAACCCCTTTGTAACAACGAACATTTAAGAAAAGGGGTCAGACCCCTTTTAGGATGAAGAGCCTGCGGCAGCGCTCCCGATCTTAAATCGGGCTCAAAAATGCGCTAATCTATTCTCATGACCGAAAACCAGTTCAAAGAAATTGCCGCCGGCTGGGAAAAGGAATTCAGCGCCAGTATCACCATTATAGCCAGCGATTTTACAATTCTCTACATGAACGACAAATCTGCCGCCGTCAACGCAAAATGGGGCGGCAAGGCGCTCATCGGAAAGGACGTGCGCGCCTGTCATCAGGAACGTTCAGTGTGCATCATCGAGCACATTCTCGCAACCGGCGAGCCACACATCTACACCATAGAAAAAGCGGGCATCAAAAAGCTCATCTATCAAGCGCCATGGCGCAAAGATGGCAAGGTCGCCGGCGTTGTAGAGCTCTCGATGGAAATTCCTTTCGAAATGCCGCATTTTGTGCGGGAATGAAAAGGGAGAGCGCCGCGCGCATTGATATATCCTAGCAGCGCTCGCTTTTTCTAAAACATTCTATTCCCTGGCGCTATGTCATTCCTTCAAAATTGCTGCCTTTTTATGTACCGCGACCACTTTTCCGCTCGCAGAGAGAATATAACACACAATCACAAGGCCAGCTGAAACAGCGACATATAGCCACTGCGGCGCCAGCCAAAGCCACAGGCGGATTACTATTCGTTATAGCTGCAATAAAGAATTCAAGTATTTGCTATATGCCGCCCGCTAAGCACAATCTTCGTAGCACTTATATTTTCTTGACAACCCGACAATCCTGTGCAATAATTCATATACAAGAAAGCTGTTCGTATATATGAACAGCTAAAACCTTGCCTGATTCAAAAAGGTGCGCGATGGCTGAAGTGAATTCGGTGAAAAAAGCGCTCGCAATTCTCGATTTGCTCTCAGATCGCAATAGCCGGAGTCTGTCTGAAATCTCGAAAGCGCTCGCTCTGCCGAAAAGCACCGTGCATAGCCTCCTCGAAACGCTGACAGCGGCGCGCGTCCTCGAGCGGGATTCAGGTTCCGGGAGCTATTCGCTTGGCATCCGGCTCATCGAGCTGGGCTACTGCGCGCAGACTGGCCTCGATCTTGTGCGCATTGCTGCACCTTTCCTTAAAGGCCTCAATGTTCGCTTTGATGAGACCGTGCACCTCACGGTGCTGGATAATGATGAAGTGCTCTATATCGATTGTATCGAATCGCAGCGCAGGCTGAGAACGTATTCAGTAATTGGAGTGCGCGCGCCGCTCCATTGCACATCAGTCGGCAAGGCAATTCTCGCTTTTCTGGACGATGGAGAAATCCGTCGAATCATCGCTGAGCGTGGGCTGCCAGGCTTTACCGAGAATACCATCACGACCGAAGCCCGCCTTTGGGAAGAAATCGCGCATATTCGCGAACAAGGCTATGCAATCGACGACCGAGAGCACGAAGAGCATCTGCGCTGTATCGGCGCTCCCATTTTCAATGCGCGCGGCGAAGTCTTCGCTTCAATGAGCCTCTCCGGACCGGCAGAACGAAATACTTTGGAGCGCTTGGAATCGATGGTGTCTGCGTTGCTTGAGGCGACAGGTGAAATATCACATCGCCTTGGGTTCAGAAATAGGGAATTCAGCCGCGCACGCGGCGAGAATCATAGTATATCCGCACATTCTTATTAGGAGGCATTGTATGAAAAAAGCAGTATTTGCAGTTGTCGCACTGCTCATGCTGGTAAGCTCACTGGCATTCGCCCAGCAAAAGCCGGTAAAGCTTGTGTTCACTTCGGTCAGTGTGCCAGGGGACGCTCACACGCAGGCGATGTTTGTGTTCAAGGATGAGGTTGAAAAACTCTCCGGCGGCCAGATCCAGGTCGATGTCTACCACTCGGGCCAGCTCTTCACCCAGCAGGCCGAACAGGATGCCATCCGCAAAGGCACGGTCGATATGGTCTACACCTCGGCGCAGTGGCTTGCGGAATTCATTCCCTATCTATCGATGTTCGGAGCCGCCTACACCTTCCAGAGTTATGACCAGATGACCAAGACCTTCAACGGCCCCATTGGCAAGAAGATTTTTGAAGAAGTCGCGCAGAAGACCGGCATCCGCCCGCTCGTTGCTTACTATCTCGGCACACGCCAGCTCAATCTGACCGCAAAGGTCGGCCCTGTCACCAAGCCCGAACAGATGAAAGGCGTCAAGCTGCGGGTACCGAACAGCCCGACCTGGATTGCGATGGGCAAGGCACTCGGCGCGAACCCCACCCCCATGGCCTTCAATGAAGTCTACATGGGACTGAAGACCGGCGCGATCGAGGGGCAGGATAACCCTCTCCCCACCGATAAGAACGCAAAGTTCTATGAAGTAACGAAATACATTGTCTTGACAAACCATGTCGTCGACTCGACCTGGCCTTCGATCAACGAAAAGAAATGGCAGAGCCTGACAAAGGAACAGCAGGGCTGGCTCATGCAGGCTGCCGAGAAAGCGCGCCAGTTCTGCGACAAGACCAACCTTGACAACGAGAAGAACATCCTCGATTTCTTCCGCCAGCAGGGTCTCACCGTCATCGAGAATCCTGACCGCGCCGCCTTCGCTGCATACGCAAAGAATTCCTACCTGACCGAGAGCAAAGACATCTCGAAGGACTGGGATCTTAACCTGTACGAGGAGATTCAGAAGCTGAAATAGTTCTGCACTGTTGGGGGCGCGCTCGTATCTTACCGCCAATAGAGCATCGGATTCTGTTGGCCGCACGGACGCGCCCGGCAACGTACTTTCTTGCCATGCAGCAAGAAACAAAAGGAGCTGTCATGCCGCTCTGGCTGAAAAGAATTGGCAAATTTCTTGTCGACTGCATCGAGCTGTATCTTCCGATGCTCAGCTTTACCGTGCTGTTCGTCTCGTTCATGACCCAAATTGTCGCACGGTATCTGTTCAAGCCCCTCATCTGGCCTGAGGAGCTCAGCCTTATCTGTTTTATCTGGACTGCCCTGCTGGGCGGGCTCTATGCCAAGCGCACGGGTTCCCATGTGGCATTTACTATGCTGTATGACATAGCAAAACCTGGCCTGCAGAAAGCCATGCGCATCGCGGGAAACGCGCTCCTGCTCGCCGCGATGGTGCTTATTTTTGTTCCTTCATGGAATTACATTCAGTTCATGGCGTACAAGAAGTCTGATGCCCTGCGCATCCCGATGAACTGGGCGTATTTCCCCTTTATTGTATTTCTCGCTGACATGATCGTGCGGCTCGTAATCGATATCGTGAAAGATATCGCGGGCAAAGCCAGCGGCGGAGGCAAACCATGAACCTCGCGCTCATTGTGTTCTTTGTATCGTTTACGCTCATGTTCTTGCTCCGCATTCCCATCGCGCCGGGAATGATGATGGCTTCTGCTTTCTATTTTGCGCTTTCGAAAAACCCGGCCGCTTCGCTCGACATGGTCGCCATGCAGTTCCTCACTAACATGAACGCGAGCTTCATTCTGATCGCCGTGCCGCTCTTTGTGTTCATGGCCGAGATCATGAATTCAGGCAAAGTGACGAACATGATCTTCTCGTTTGCAAACGCGCTGGTCGGAAAGAGAAAAGGCGCGCTGGGGCATGTGAATGTCGTCGCTTCAATTATATTCTCCGGAATGACCGGCTCGGCTCTCGCTGATGCGTCCGGATTGGGGAGCATGGAAATCAAGGCGATGCGCGAGCAGAACTATGATGATGGCTATACATGCGCAATCACTGCTGCCAGTGCGACAATCGGTCCCATTATTCCGCCGAGCATTCCCATGGTGTTCTATTCGATGCTTTCGGGCGCGTCGATCGGGTACCTTTTCCTGGGCGGTGTCCTGCCAGGGCTGCTCATCGGCGCGGGACTCATGATCTACACTGCCATCATCGCGCGGGCCAGAAATTATCCGGAGGGACAGAGCTTGAAGCCGCGTGAATTCTGGAAGCTCACGCTCCGCTCGATTCCAGCTCTGTTCTCGGTCGTAGTCCTGCTGGGCGGCATCTATACCGGCGTGGTTACACCGACGGAGGCTGGTGCGCTTGCTGCATTCTATGCCTTGCTCATCTCCGTCTTTTTCTACCGGGCTTTCGGGTGGAAGGATTTCATGCAGGTGCTGGTAAATACCGTGCGCACGACCGGTACGCTTTCTCTCCTCGTAGGCAGCGCGTATGCGTTCTCGTACATTGTGACCATTGAAAAGATCCCGAATTTTGTGGCCGGATTGATGCTGGGAATTACACAGAACAAGTACCTCATGCTCCTGATTATCAATGTCGTGTTCCTTATACTCGGCATGTTCCTTGATACAATGGCCATTACGCTCGTGTTCATTCCGATCGTGCTGCCTATCATCAACCAGCTGGGAATCGACCTTGTGCATTTCGGCGTGGTGATTGTGCTCAACATGATGATCGGGCTGTCGACGCCGCCATATGGCATGCTGCTCTTTGTGGTATCCGGTATTTCCGGAACGCCGCTCAAGGTGATTATCAAGGAAATCATACCCATGATTTTTGTTCTTATTGTGGTGCTTTTTATTATCACCTATGTTCCCGATATTGTGCTCCTGATTCCGAAGATGTCGGGGTATCGATAAAACCCCAAAAAGCGCAGGTATCCGCGTTTGAAAGAAGGTTGCATATGAATAAAACAATTCCCGACGGCGTGTGGCCGACGATGATCACTCCTTACAGGGAAGATGGGCGCATCGATTGGAACGCGCTCGAGAAGCTCGTGGAATGGCATATCGAGCGCGGGGTGGCGGGGCTCTTCGCGGTCTGCCAGTCGAGCGAAATGTTCCACTTAAGCCTGCGCGAGCGGCTCGAACTAGCACGAATGTCGATCAAGTTCGCAGCCGGGCGCGTGCCTGTGCTTGTCTCCGGCCACGTTGCAGACACGCTGGATGATCAGGTCGAAGAAGCCAAGATGATGGCAGACACGGGAGCGGCGGCCTTCATTCTCGTCACCAATCGGCTGGCGAAGCGCCACGAGGGCGACGAGGTGTTCAAGCGCAATCTCGAGGAATTTCTCAGGCGCTTCGACCGGGATATTTTGCTCGGTTTCTACGAATGCCCGGCGCCCTACAAGCGGCTCATCAACCCGGAACTCATGCGCTTTATCGTGAGCACAGGGCGTTTCGGCTTTCTCAAGGATACGAGCTGCCGCATGGGTGACATAAGGGCAAAGCTCGAGGCGGCGCGGGGCAGCGGGTTCAAGCTCTTCAACGCGAATGCGGCGACGCTGCTGGCTTCCCTGCAGGCGGGAGCGGCGGGCTATTCGGGCATCATGACACATTTCCATTCGGATTTGTACGTGTGGCTGTGCCGAAACTGGGCTTCGCGGCCGCAACAAGCGCAGGAGCTGCAGGATTTTCTTGGCCTGGCTTCAGTTATCGAATATCAGCTGTATCCGGTGAATGCAATGTATGCGCTTCAGCTCGAAGGCCTGCCGATTGCCCTGCACTCACGGCGCGCGGATGCCCGCCTCTTCACCGAATCCATGCGCCTCGAAGTCGAGCAGATGATGCGCCTGTCGCACAGGTTTTCGGAGAAGATAAGAAGCCTGGAGTAAAAAGGGGTCAGACCCCTTTTTTTAAACGCGGATTGACTCTATCCTGCGCTCATGGAGAAAAAGCCGGTTATTGTGGTCGTCGACGGGCTTGGCGGGGGTATTGGCTCTCAGCTGTGCGTACGGGTGCGGCAGGCTTTTGGGCACGATGTGGAGATTCTGGCATTGGGCACGAATGCTTCGGCGACCGAACAGATGATTAAAGCGGGGGCTGATCGAGGAGCCTCAGGCGAAAATGCAATTCGGGTTTCGATAAATCTGGGCCAAATCATTCTCGGCCCAATAGGCATTGTGCTTCCTGATTCCATGCTGGGCGAGATTACACCGAGGGTTGCGCGCGCAGTAATGCGGGCCAGCGGCAAGAAGATATTGCTGCCTGTGAATCAACCTCATTTCATGCTTGCCGGTCTGACGGCTGTTCCTCTGTCCCGATGTATCGAAGAGGCTGTTGCGCTTGTTGCTTCGGAACTTGGACTTGCGGTACACTGAAACTGCGATAGTTGTATCGTTGCCCCTGCCCGAAGGCATGGGTACAGGCAGATGAATCTGCATGCCAGCCCCATGCTGGAATATGCAAACCGGATGCAGCGGCGGAACGTTGCTTTCTGAAGCTGCATCGAAGCCGAGGCGCTCGACGCGCTTTCTGGTGTGCACGAAGCCCACCATCAAACTCAACCTTCAAAGGATCCTTCATATGGATATCCGCACTTCTCATCCAAAACGAAGCCTGTTCTGGATGTTCCTTGCACTGCTCTGGCTGTCCGCACTGCCGCTTGTGGCGCAGGACAAATCAGCCCAGGACAAAACAGCGCAAGATCAGACCGTCATTGCCTCCACTTCGTGGGTGCAGGCGTACGCACTCGCTGCTGGTGCGAAAAATATCGTGACAATAGCACCTTTCGAACTGCAGCATCCGCCTGAGTACGAAATCAAGCCGTCAGATTTGCTCGCAGTACAGCATGCATCGCTCATCGTATATTCAGGCTACGAAAAATTCGCCAAAAAGCTCGCCGAAACAGCCCAGAGCAACAATCTGAGGATACTTGCAGTGTATACGGACAATGTGCCCTCAACCATCATTGCTGAATCGAAAAAAATCGCCCAGGCATTGGGGACGACACAAGCTCAGGAACAGTGGGCGAAGTCGTTTACAGCATTCTCGGACGCCATGCGCGAACGGGTAGCTGCTGCTCTGCCCGACAAGCGGGTAGTTGTGCAAGCATACATGAAAACCTTTGCGCTTTGGCTCGGTCTCGATATTGTGGGGACCTTTGGCCCCGGCGAACCTTCACCTTCCGTAGTGCTCGATTTGATAAAGAAAAAACCTGTCATGGTGCTGGACAATTATCATAATCCGGGCGGCAAGGCTCTGGCTGAAAGCCTCGGTGTGCCGCATGTGCTTCTCATCAATTTCCCGGGGAAGGACGGTACACGCACTATCGAGGATGTATTTCTTTACAATGAAAAAGCCATTCTAAGCCAAATCGGGAAATAGAGACGCCGCAGGTATGCCGCGAATGGTGCATGATTCTTCGATTTTGGGAGATATGGCTGCCGCGCCTGGGAATATGGCTGAGCCCGCAGATTCGCGCTCGGCTGAAAATATGGCGGCGCCTACAGATTCGCTATCGCCCAAAAATCTGCGCACGCCCGCAGATGTGCGCCCGGCTGAAGATGTGGCGGCGCCCACAGATGTGCGCCCGGCTGGTTCACCCCTCCTTTCAGCAAAAAATCTTTCGATAGGTTATAGGTGGGCGGAGCCGGTCGTACGAAATATCCATATCGACCTTGAAGAGCAAACGCAGAGGCGTACTATCATCGGCTTTGTCGGCCCCAACGGTGCCGGCAAGACCACCTTCCTTAAAACCTGCCTCGGGCTTCTTGCTCCGCTTGATGGCGAGCTTCGTCTTCTGGGCGTGGATACAAGGTCGGCCTCCTTTGTACAGATACGCAGGAAGCTCGCGTATATCCCCCAAAATCGGCCGGAAGGCAATTCCGGCCAGCTGCGTGTTTCGGTGCGTGAGGCGGTATCGTTCGGAAGGCTTGGCAAATTAGGTTTGACAGGCCGCTTTGGCCGCTTGGACCGCGAGGCTGTTGAGGCGGCCATTGCGTATTGCGGACTCGAGGGCCTTGCCGACAAGGCGGTTCAAGACTTATCGGGCGGGCAGTTCCAGCGCGTGTCGATCGCGCGAGCCATGGCAGCCGAGCCTGCGCTCTATCTATTCGACGAGCCGGGTTCCTATCTCGATGAAGAAGGTCAGGAAGCCATGCGCACGCTTATTCATTCAATCGCAAAATCGGGAGTCCCTCTGATCCTCGTTACGCATGACCGAAGGCTGGTAAAACTATGCGATGCTGTCATCGCGTTCCGAAAGGGAACCGCACAGCTTTTGGATACCAGCGTTTTCCTTGCAGAAACGAGGGGGCGCGAAATATGATGGAATTATTGCATATCCCTGCATTCGGCCGGGCGATCATCGCGCTGTTTGCGAGTGGATTGGCATTCCCCCTGCTGGGTATCTACATATTTTCGCTCGAGCTGATTCCTGCGCGATTCGGCGTTATGCACCTATCACTGCTCGGCGCAACGGTAGGTCTCATTCTCGGGGTTGATCCTGTTCTCTTCGCGATGCTGTTCTCCATTGCCGCGGGGTTTGCTATCTCCGGCCTCAGTATGCGGAGGTCCGGTGGGCCTTCCGGAGGGACTTCCGGCGGAGCGATGGCGCTGTTGATGACTGCCAGCCTCGGCATTGTGTTCATTCTGTTCTACAAAACCAATGTTCACGCCATAGAAGCATTCAATCTTTTCTGGGGCAATGTTCTCGCTCTCGATAGAACAGAAGTCGTCCTTGTTGTGATCATTTCGGCATTGATTCTGGCGGGCACGGCGCGCTTTCTCAGGCCTATTTCGGCGGTGCTGTTTGACAGGGAAACGGCCTTCGCCTTCGGCTTCCCCTCAACAGCTGTCTACACAGCGATACTGGTTGTCGTGTGTGCCGGTATTGGGCTTGGAATGCGGATCACGGGAGCGCTCATGGTAGATGCGGTTACCCTGCTGCCTGCCCTTGCCGCACAATCGCTCGGATTGAATTTCAAGCCGACCATGCTACTTGCCTCGCTCTTCGGCGTGTCTATCAACCTGGCCGGTTTCGCGCTCGCAGTCATCTTCGACCTGCCGACAAGCCCTGCCATCATCGTGGTAGGCACCACTTGCGTCCTAGCCTGCCGCCTGGCCGCGCGCAGAAATTTAAAAGATAAAAGGGGTCTGACCCCTTTTTAATTCGGCTTGCGCCCCCTCAGTCTTCTCCTTCCTCTGGAGCTGAATGGAGCAGACTATTGTCCCCGTTTCTTCCGCCGCCTTCAAATACCTCCGGATTCCGAAGCACATCGCGGGGCTTAGAGCCTTGGGCGGGGCCGACGATACCCTTCTCCTCCATCATTTCGACGAGGCGTGCAGCGCGGTTGAAGCCGATTTTAAGGCGGCGCTGGATGTAGCTGACGCTGGCCTTGCCCTGCTGAAGCACGATTTCGAGAGCTTTTTCAAAAAGGGGGTCAGACCCCTCTTCATCGAACAGGGTCGGCTCACTGAAGGGCTTGAAAGGCTTTTTTCGCCTCTGTGACGACGGGCGTCATAAGGTGGGGAATGTCGTTGTAGAGTTTGAGCTCGACGATTTTCGGGTCGATGAGCATGAGTTTGACTTCTTCAGGCGTGCGCTTGTACAGGATCGAGAGAATAATAGAATTGACACAGACGGATTTGCCCGAGCCGGTGGCGCCCGCAATGAGAAGATGGGGCATCTGGGTTAAATCGACGAGCTGGACTTCGCCGGCGATGTCCTTACCAAGAGCGACGGGGATTTCCATCTTGGTCTGGCGGAAATGTTCGCTCTCGATGAGCTCGCGCAAGGAGACGATAGCGCGGCGCTCGTTCGGCACTTCGATGCCGACGGCGTGCTTGCCGGGGATGGGCGCGACGATGCGGACGCTGGAGGCGGCGAGGCGCAGCGCGATGTTGTCGCTGAGGTTCGTGATCTTCGATATTTTGACGCCGTGCGCGGGCAGGATTTCGAACATGGTAATGACGGGGCCTTTGCGGATGCCCGTCACTTCAGCCTCAATGCCGAATTCGGCAAGGGTTTCCTTGAGGACGCCTGCGCTGGCACGGGTTTTGTCATCGATGATCCAGTACTGCCCGTCGGGGTAGGTGTTGAGGAGGCCGTCGATGGGCACGTGGTAGGTTTTGGCGGCTTTCCGCTCGAGGATGCGCTCGACGATGGCCTTTTTGGGCTCATCGCCCGGCTGGGCGGGGCGTGCAGGAGGGACAGAGGTGAAAGAGATGCCGGCTTCGTCGAGGGGAGCGGCAGTCTGAGTGCAAATTGGGGTCTGACCCCCAGATTTATCAGATTTAAGCGAATCCGGCGTGGAAATTGGGGTCTGACCCCCGGATTTAAGCGGATCCGGTGGGGGGACATCGGGGATATGGAGGCTGATATTCTGCTGTGCAAGCATTTCGGCACGGGCAAGGCGGGCCTCTTCTTTGCGCTTGCGTCGTTCCTCGCGGCGCATGGAGATGTTCTTGACAAAGGACGCTAATTTTTCGCCAAAGCTCTGTCCCTTGCCAGATTGCAATCTCTCGGCTCGGGTCTTGATATAGCCGTTCATTTTTAGCCATTCGGTGAGCTTGATATAGCCTGCCACGACAACGACAAGGCTCGCTGCGAAAAGAAAACCCAAAGCCGCATACAAAGAGGACAGCCCAACCTTCGCCATCGAAGGATGGCTCTCGAAAAACTGCCCTGGATTGCTCGATAGACGCGCAAAAGCGGTAACCACCACGAATGGAAGCGCGGAAATTCCCAAAAGATAGGTAAGCCGTGGACAGAATCTCGGCACAAAGGCGAGCGCCGCAGCCCAAAACAACCAAACTGGCAGGTAGTATGCCGCCCACGAAAAAATGCCGATCAGCGTCTTGCCCGGTACCACAATCGGCTTCCAGACAGAAGGATAACGAGTCCAGATCAGCATGGACAGCAGTGCCGCTACACCCAGCGCGATAAATACAATCGCCACAATGCCGCGGGGGCTTTTGAAAACCGAAGGTTTT
>Ga0078972_1005496_pt1 | contig 32034 bp, 22 predicted proteins | sample YelNatPaOPGAMG01_FD_67568 | JGI IMG/M metagenome (GOLD analysis project Ga0078972, IMG submission 67568) | Hot spring thermophilic microbial communities from Obsidian Pool, Yellowstone National Park, USA - OP-RAMG-01 (SPADES assembly) (version 2) | ecosystem: Environmental > Aquatic > Thermal...
CCCCAGCCCCCCCCCCGTGCGGCCCCCCCGAACCCAGCCGCGCCGGCGCCCCCCCGCCTTCACCCCCCCCCTGCGTCGCCGCCCCCCCCACCCCCGCGCCGGCGCAAGCCGCCAGCGCCGCCCATGCCGCCGCCGCCCATGCGCTTTCCATGACGCGCCTCCCGTCCCGCCCCCGCAAAACGCCCCCCGCGCCGCCTCAACGGAGCCTACATAGGCTCCTCCGTTATCGTCAGGTCGTACATCTCCAGCAGCTTCTCTTTCCCCCAGATCATCTCCTGCCGGCTGTAGCCCACCGCCTCATACCGATGTGTCAGCTCTATCGCGTTGACCGGACACGCCTCCTCGCACATCCCGCAATAGATGCACCGCAACTCGTCGATCTCGAAAACCACCGGATACTTCTCGCGGTCCGGCCAGGGCGCCGCATCCGCCACGATATGTATGCAGTGCGCCGGACATGCCGTCGAACACATGAAACACGCCACGCACTTCACGCGCCCCGCCTCGTCGCGGTTCAGCCGGTGCAGCCCGTGATACGTCCGCAGCAGCATGCCCCCCTGCTCCACAGGCAGCTCTTCGCGCCGCTGCTCGGGATACTGTATCACCCGATGCCGGCGGCGCAGCAGTACATCCACCAGATGCTTCAACGTCCGCGCCAGCCCCCCCAGTATCGCCGGCAGATAAAAACGCTCCGCCGTCGTCAGCCGCGGCGGATGCAACACCAGCACGTCGCTTTCCTTCATCGGCCCGCCTCCGTCGCCATCCCCGCCGCGGCAAACCGGCTCCCGGGCACCGCCAGGCGCCTGTTGGGCACCCGCGCCGGCAGCATCCGCCCGACCGCCAGCGCCCCCGCCGCCACCGCAATGTTCATCCCCAGCAGCGCCAGCGCCATCCGCCCTCCGATCCGCATGTGCGCCCGATGTTCAGCTCCGAACACATACACCACCCACGCCGTCCCCGCCAGCAGTGCCAGCGACAGCGGCACCAGCCCGCGCCACGCCAGCGACAACAACTGGTCGAACCTGAATCGCGGCAGACTCCACCGCACCCACATGAACACGAATATCAGCACCAGCACCTTCGCGTAATACACCGCGCACCGCGCCGCCACCACCCAGGCGCTGTGCGTGACGGCCGGCCGCGCCGCATCTGGCCCGCCCAGCCCCGGCATATGCCAGCCCCCCAGGAATACCGCCGCGCATACCGCGCTGGTCACGATCATGCCCGCATATTCCGCCAGCAGCAGCAGCCCCAGCCGCATCGACGTGTATTCCGTGTGATATCCGCCCACCAGCTCCTGCTCGGCCTCCGGCAAATCGAACGGCGCGCGGTTCGCCTCGGCATGCATGCACACCAGAAACAGCACAAACGCCGCCGGCTGACAGAAGATGTTCCACGCCGGTATCACCCCCGCCCACATGTGCGCCTGCCGCTCGACGATCACCCCGAGGTCCAGCGTGCCGTACATCAACAGCACCGTCAGCAGCGACAGCCCCAGCGGCACCTCGTACGACACCATCTGCGCCGTCGCCCGCAACGCCCCCAGAAAAGAGTACTTGTTGTCCGACGCCCACCCCGCCACCACCACCCCGTACACCGCCAGCGACAACACCGCCAGCACGAATACCGCCCCGATGTCCAGGTCCGCTATCTGCACCCGCCAGCGCATGGCCGGCGACTCATACACCCCGCCCCAGGGTATCACCGCCAGCGCCACTATCATCACCGCCATCATCAGCGCCGGCGCAAGCGTGAACAGATAACGGTCGGTGAACGGCGGACGATAGTCCTCCTTCACAAGCATCTTCAACCCGTCCGCCAGCGGCTGTAGCAACCCCCGCGGCCCCACCCGATTGGGCCCGATGCGATCCTGTATCCACGACGCTACCTTCCGCTCCAGCAATATCAGATACGCCACCGTCCCCAGCACGACCGCCAGCACCCCCGCGGCCAGCCAGACAAACGGCGGTATCTGCCGCAACCAGTACAACATCGCCAGCATCGCCAGTGGCGCATGATAGGCGAACGCCCCCGCCGCCGCCAAGCCCGTTTCCACGCCGCACAAAGGCAGGCAGAAGACCGGCCTGGTGCTCGTGCCGCATTTCACCCCGTCTCCGCGCCGCGTGGAACCGCGCACTCATGTGTACCCACGCCCGCGCGAGCCTTGTCCGTTTCCGCCCCGCACACGGACAGGCGGCAGGGGCAACCTGCTGTCGCCCCGCCGTCTCGGCCGTCGGGCCGGCGCGGCGCGCTGGGATTGATTTACGCCCCCGCCGCCCCGCTCGCGCGCGCATCGGCCCCCGCGTGCGCGGCGATGCACTCCGTCCTTTCTCCTCTCTCCTTTCTCCTCTCTACTCTCTGCTCTCTATTTCCCCCGCCCGCCGCGGGCAATGCAGCAGTACGGCTCCGCCGGTCCGCAGGGCGTGGCCGTCTCGGCGGGCGCCAACGCGTGTACGGCCAGGCGGGCAAGGGAACGACTCGATTCCTGCTTTCGCGCAAATGGCGGAACGGCGGACTGGCCGGCCGTGCCGTGCGCGCCTTGACAGTCCGACGGCGCGCGGTTGCAGTTTCGCCCGATGCCCGCGCGCGTTTTCATCACGGCCGCCGAGTTCAGCGGCGACCAGCACGCCTCGCTGCTGGTGCGCCAGTTGCGCCGGCTCGCTCCGGACATCATCATCGAGGGTCACGGCGGGCCTCTGATGCAGGCCGCCGGCGCGCTCATTCACGCCGAAACCACGCATCGCGCGGCGATGTCGTTTCAGGCGCTGGGGAGAGTCGCGGAGATGTGGCGGCTGATACGGTGGACGGCGCGGCGTTTTGCCCAGCAGCCTCCGGACCTGCTGATATGCGTCGATTCGCCGGCGCTCAACTTTCACTTTGCGCGGGCGGCGCGCGCCCGGGGCATACCGGTGTTGTACTACATCGCCCCGCAGGTGTGGGCGTGGCGCGAAGGGCGCATCCGCAAGCTCCGCCGCCGCGTCAGCCGCCTGGCGTGCATTCTGCCTTTCGAGGAAGCGTATTTTCGCGCGCACGGCATCGACGCCACGTTCGTGGGGCATCCGCTTTTCGACCATCTGCCCGCGCAGCGCGCCGGCGCGGTGCGCCCGCGCCATCCCGACAGACCGCCGGTCATCGGGCTTCTGCCCGGCTCGCGCGCGGCCGAGGCCAGCGCCAATTTCCCGCGCATGCTCCGCGTGGCCCAGGCCATATCGGCGGCTTTCCCCGCGGCGCGCTATCTGGTGCCCACCACGGCCGCCACCGACCCGGTGGTGCGGCGGATGTCGGCAGGGCGCAGTGACATGGAAATCGGCCCCGGGCGGTTCGACGATTTCGTGCCGCAATGCGACCTGTGCATCGCCGTCTCGGGCACGGCGACGCTGCACGTGGCGGCGTGGGGCACGCCCATGGTTGTCGTCTATCGCGGCAGCCCGCTGGCGTGGCATCTCATCGGGCGCTGGATCATCAAGACGCGCACCTTCGCGCTGGTGAATCTCCTGGCCGGGGGAGAAAAACCCGTCGTGCCCGAGTTCATACCCTGGTATGGTTCCACCCGACCGCTGAGCGAGCTGGTCATCGAGCATCTGCGGCGTCCCGAGCTGCTCGCCGAGCAGTCGCGCCGGCTGGCCGAGGTCGTGGGCCCGCTGGCCCGCCCGGGCGCCTCCGAGCGCACCGCCCTGATGGCGCTGGAGCTGCTCGGCCGGCGCGTCGGGCAGACCGTCTGACGCCCGCCGACGGCCCCCGCGGCGTCCGACGCCCTTTGCCTTGCGCCGGCGGGCGGTAACAATTGGGGTGTGAACGCGAGCCTGCATAAACGCGCGGTAGCGGTCGCCGCCCTGGCGGCGCTGCTGGGCGCGTGGTCTGCCGGGCGGGGCGCCGCCCTCGAGCAGATAATCTCCCGCGAAAACCCCTCGTTCAACAATCTCACCGCATCGTTCACCGTCGGGCGCGACGGGCGGGCGTATCTGACCAATTCCACCGCGCCGGGGCATCTTCTGCGGGTGGAGCCCGACGGCTCGGCGAAGCTGTCGGCCAGCGTCGTCTATGCCACGCACAACGCCACGGCATCGCGCGACGGGACCATCGCCGTCGCCAGCGGGCATTTCGCCCACAAGGTAACCATCTACGACGCCGGCGTCGTCCAGAAAGCAGACTACCGCGATTTTCTGGTCAGCGACAAGGTAGGCTGGGACGCCCCCGCGCACGTCGAGGCCGGCGCCGGCGGCGATTTCTACGCCGTCGATCAGCATCGCAACCGCGTCGTGCGCCTCAGCCCCGCCGGCGTGGTGCGCTCGACCCACAACATCAGCCGCGACCCGCCGGGCGCGCCCGGGGCGGCGGCGAGTTTCCGCGTGCATGAGGGGCTGCGCCGTTTCTACGTGCTCACGCGCGCGGGCACGCTGCGCTGCGAATCCTTCGACGGCATTCCGCTGTGGACCATACGCCCGCCGGGGCCTTTCGACGTTGACGAACAGGGCAACGTGTGGACGGTGGACGCCTCCACCGGCGCGGTGCGCGTCTTCGGGACCGACGGCCAGCCTTTGCGCCAGGTGACACTGGAACTCGGCGACGGCGCGCCCTCGGCCGACAGCCCCTTCACCGCGCTGCGCATCCACGACCGTTTCCTCCTCCTGCGCCGGCGCCATCCCACGGAGCTCTTCCGCAGATACGACCTGAGCACCGGCCGGCTCGTCAACGTCGCCGTCGCCGCCCATGAGCGGCTGACGATGAGCTATCCCCGGGACGTCTGGCCGGCCGGACAGACCGTGCCCGTGGAAATACGCCACGAGCCGATGGGGCAGCCCTCGCGTCCGCGCCTGCGCCTGTGGCTGCGCGCCATGGACGCCGCGGAATGGCTTCCGCTTGCGCTGGAGGACGGCAGGGTGTCCGTGCCCCAGCGCTGCGCCGGGCTGTATCACCTCAAGCTCAGCGCCGAAACCGAGGGCGCCTTCCGCCCGCCCGGCTCGGAATATCTGCTTCAGGGGTGGGTGGAGATACGCGCCCCCGGCACGCGCGGGGTTCTCACAACGTTCACGCCTTCCGCCCGGCGGCATTTTGCGCGCGGCGAGCCGGTGCCGTGGTCGGTGCGGGCCAGACCCGACCCGCCCGCGGCGCTGGCGGCGGTGCTGGAACTGCTTCATGAGGACCGGCCCGTCGCGCGTCAGCCGCTGACGGTCGCCCCAAGCGCCGGCGCTTCGGGCACATTGCCGGCAGCGCTGACCGAGGCCCTTGCGCCGGGGGAGTATGTGCTGGTCGCCCGCGCTGCCGGGCATACCTGCGTCGCCCAGCATCTGCGCATCGGCGCCGCGGCGCGTCCGGCTGATTTTCACACAGTCGCCTACGGCGATTACCGTCCCACATATCCGTCGGCCACGCCGTGGACGGCAACGGACGTCATCGACGCCCACGTCCGTCGCACGGCGCTGCTGGGTTTCAATCTGATGGTCGATCGCCTGGGCGATCCGCTTCAGACGCAGGCGCTGTCGTGGGACGGCCCGTCGCGCGCGCTGCTGGAGAATCTGGGCCGGCGCCTTGCGGACGACAGCGCCGCCACAGCCCCGGAGAAGGCAGCGCCCGCTTCGCCGCTGCTCCAGACGCTTGCGGCGTACGGTTCCTCGGGCATACAGCAGATGGCGATACTGATGCGCAACGATGCCGGGTTGCCTGTGGGAACCGGCTATGACAAGCGGACGCCCGACGAACTTGTGCGCACGATAACTTCCGTGACAACCGCGCTGCGCGCGTATCCGGCTTTCCGGGGCTGGTCCTGGGCGAGCAACTGGTGGGTATTCGAGCAGCGCGGCAGCCGCGCCGCGCGAACGCCCGAGGAGCGTGCCGCTTACGAGTCGGCCCTGAAACGCGCGCTGGACAGCGGCCGGTGGGATCCGATTCTGGACAGGGTTGCCGGGTATCGTCTGGCGCATGCCTGCGAGGCGCAGGACCTTTTCCGGCGGACGCTGCGGCAGATCGCTGCCGAGCTTATCTGTGCTTCGGCGGCGCCGTTCCGCAACGTGGAAAGCTGGCCGCCGGTTACCTTCGCCAACGTAGATGGGGTGGACCTTCAGGCGCAGTGGGAGCAGATAGCCGTACCGCTGCACGCGCCGTACAACGTCGATTTCTACAGGCGTCCGGGGAAGCGCGCCTGGGCGCATCCGGAGGTGTGGAACGACGCCGGCACGGGCGATCAGATCATCCCGACGCTGTTCATGCTCGCCATGCGGGGCGCCGACGGCGTCGGCTCCAGCGACGGCGTGCCGCGGTGGGGCGTTTTTCAGGACGATCCGCGCACCAGCGCCAGCGCGCTGCCGTCGGTGATGCGCGCGGTCAATTCGTTTTTCCGCAGCTACGGGCCGATGCTCGCGGCGCTGGAGAACGACGATCCGGTAGCTCTGATAGCCTCGCGGCGCATGTTCGCCATCGACCAGTGGGGGGCGGGCGTCATGGGCACGCACTTCGCGCGGCTTTTCGAGGCGTATCTTGCGTGTCTGGCGGCGCACCGCCCCGCGCGGGTGGTTTTCAGCGACGATCTGACGCCCGCTTCGCTGCGCGGCTTCCGGGCGGTGGTGCTGGTCGACCAGCGCGTGGAGCTGGAGCCGGAAACGCTCGCCGCGCTGGCCGGCGCACGCGCGGCGGGCGTGCCCGTTTTCCACGACGGCACCTGCCGCCGGGAAGTGGTCGCGCCCTTCATGCCGCTGGGCACGTCCTTCGACAAACTGGAGAAAGACCCCAATCCCGCCGGCGACGATTCGGCGTGCCTGCGCTTGCGCGAGATAATCCGCTCGCACCTGCCGGCCGTGCGGCGGGCGCTGGCCGCGGTGCCGCCCGCGGCGCGCCTCGAAAGCGAACAGATTCTCGTCTCGCGCCGCCGCGCGGAAAAAGCGCGTTATCTGTTTTTCGTCAACAACACCCTGCACGATCTTGATCCGGCGCACATGTGGCGCATGACGCTGTTCGTCACGTCGCTGGTGCCCGTGGCGACCGTCGCGGAGGTAGGCGAAGCGCCGGCCATCTACGACGTGCTGGCCATGCGCCGCGTCGAAACGCCCGAAGGCCGCGTAACCGTGGACCTGCGCAATGTCCCGGCGCGCCTGCTGGCGGTGCTGCCGGCGGCCATCGACGGCGTGGCGCTGCGGGCGTCTTCGTCGCTGTCGGCCGGACAATCCACCGCGTGGCAGACCCAGGTGGTTGACGCCGACGGCCGCCCCATCGAGGCCGTAATTCCCTTGCGCCTGCGGCTGATCGACGCGCGCGGGCGCGTGATCGAGGAGCAGTTCGTCGCGGTCGGGTCGGCCGGGCGCCAGGGCATGCTGCGCGTGCCGCTCAACACGCCGGACGGACGCTGCACGCTGGAGGCCGTGGAACTGTTCAGCGGCGCCCGCTCCGCGCTGGATATCGACATCGCCCCGGCGGCCCTGCCGCTGGCGCTGGACGATGGAGACTACCGTCCGCCGGCGCGCAGGCCGGCCGAGACGCTCGCCCCGCGCGCAGCTGCCCCCGCGTCGCCCGCGCAGCAGCTGTTCGGGCCGCATGTGCGCGACCTGGTTATCAGCCCCGATGGCTCGCTGGCCCTGGCCAGCGCCATGAACTGGGACCGCAACCTCCACGCCATCGACACCGCCACCGGCCGCACCGTGTGGACCGGCCGGGCAGGCCACTATTTCGCCTTCGCCCCCGAGGCGCTGGACGGCGCCTTCGCCGTGCAGGGCTTCGACTTCGCCTCGGTCGAGGGCTACCACCTGTACCTGCTCGACCGCGCCGGGCGCGCCGACCGGCGTTTCGCGGCGTATTGCCTGCCGCGGCGGCTGCCGCATCGTTTCGTGCCGGCCATCGTGCGCGACCCCATCAGCGGCTTCACCTGCGCGCCCGACGGAAGCTGGGTTGCCTCCGCCGGAGACCTGGGACTGGTCGTGTGGGACCGCAACGGCACGCAGCTGTGGTCGCAGGACTGGTGGAAGGAATCGCGCCGCTGGGCCAGGCTCGCCGCCCTCGGCAATGACGCCCTGCTGGTGGCAACGTCGTCGGCCGCGGTCGCCCATGCCGCGCGCGATGGAAAGCCGCTGTGGCGTGCGGATCTGCCCGCCGGCGGCGAGGTGCGGCTGCTTCGTCTGAGTCGCGACCGCCGCACCGCCGCCATATTCACCAGCGCCGACGGAGGCCGGCTGGTCATCATCCGCGACGGGCGAATCCTCGCCAACCATCTGACTCCCGCCCTCGACGTCGCGCTGAGTCCCGACGGCCAGCGGGCGGCGGTGACGACCGGCGCACAGCTCAAATGCTACAGCGCCGACGCCGGACTGCTCTGGATCGCCGGCGGCGACGACGTGTTGCGCTACCCGCGCTTCTCCCATGACGGCCGCCGCATAGCGGCGTGCAGCGAACTGGGCACCCTGCACGTCTTCGACGACTCCGGCTCGCCCCTTCACCGGCAGGACCTGGGCGCGCTGGGCGTGGGGGCATTTCTTCCGGACGGCCATATGCTGCTGGCCACATGGGCGGGGCGCGTGCTCCGCCTCGATGAAAACTTCCGGCAGCGCTGGGCGACCGCGCTGCTTCCGGCCGACGGTCCGGTCTCCGGCGGTCTGGTGGCCGACCCAACGCCGACGAGCCGTCCGCCCCCGTGGGGCAACGCGCTTCCTGAGCCGCTGCCCATCCGTCCGAATCTGCTGACGGAAACGCGCGCCAAAATAAGTTTCGTCCCGACCGGCTCATGGGGCGGCGCGGCCAAGTTCGTCCACGACCCGGCGCTGCTGGCCGATGGCCGGGCCGAAGCGCCCCCCTCGCCGTGGCTCGCGTGGGACAAGGTGGGTTTTTTTGCCGAAACCTCGCCCAACAATTACATACTTATCGACGCGGGCGCAGTCTCCATGAAAGTAACCGCGATTACGCTCTTCGAGGACCCCGCGCATCCCGAATCCTGGCTGCGCGAGGCGGTGCTCGAGTGCTACAACGCCGCTGAACAGACCTGGCAGCCGGTGGCAACCATGCTCTCCGACGCCCCCGTACACAGCCACCGACTCGATCGCCCGGCCGTCTCCTCGCGCTTTCGTATCGCCCTGCCGTGGGGAGTGGTGGGAAACATCAGACTCGCCGAGATCGTTCTTCACGGCGAAACGGCGAAACCGGCGCGGTGATTTGACCGGAACGCCCCGCCCGGCAATCATAACGTGTGCGATGGAGGGCCCCGATTTGACCGAGGGGACGGCTAACGTGTAGAAGCAGCAAAGGCCGATAACCATGTATGATTGACCGACGCCGCGCTTCGCGGCGTGCCTTCGGTTTTGGGATTGGTTTCATGAATACGACACACGATCCGGGCGACGAACTTCAGCGCCCAGAGACAGTTTCGCCTGCTCCCCAGCAGGTTCCGTGCGATGCGGAGGCAGAGGCGCAGGAAATGCCCGACGGGGCGGTTGCGCAGGAGGGTGCGGAATCGCCGGCGGCAGACGACGTCGATTTGAGCATACTCGAGGCGCTGCTGTTCGGCAGCCCACATCCTCTCACCGCTACCCAGCTTGCCGCGTGTCTGGAGATCAAATCGGAGAAGGCCATCCGCCGCGCGATACGCGCGCTCAATCAGCAATATGCTTCCAGCGGGCGCGCGTTCCGCATCGAACAGGTGGCGGGGGGTTATCAACTGCTCACGCTGCCGGAATACGGCGAATACCTCAGCCGCCTTGCCAGACGCGAAGGCGACTCCAAACTGAGCCGGGCAGCGCTGGAAACCCTCGCCATCATCGCCTACAAGCAACCCATACTCCGCGCCGATATCGAAGCCATCCGCGGCGTGGCCTGCGGCGAAACCATCCGCAGTCTGATGGAAAAACACCTGGTGCGCATCGCCGGACGCGCCGAATTGCCCGGCCGGCCCATACTCTACGGCACGACGAAGCGCTTTCTGGAGGTTTTCGGCCTCAACAGCCTCAAGGACCTGCCGGTGGAACCCCCCGAAAACCCGCCGCCGGCACAGCCGGCCGAACCCGCCGGCGCAGGCAAGACCTGAAACGCGCGATCCCCGCCGCGCGGCGCATCATGCCCGCCCGCTCCGGTGCGGCGCGGCCGGGATTGTGTTTTTGCGCTTTCAACGGCATATCGGGCTTGCTATACCCTATTGAGAAGGTCATGCTGCATCAGGGAGGCCTGCCATGTCCATACGCCTGAAGCTTCTCGCGGGAATGCTCGGCGCCCTTGCCGGTATCGGCGCCGCCGGCGCGCTGGCGCCGGCTCCCGCCACTGCTCCGGCATCGCCGCAAACCCGACCGGCCGGCTGGGTCGATGCCATGCTCGCCCTCCGGCAGAGCACCCTTGATGCCACGGGCGCATCCGACGCGCCGGGATTCAAGCCCTTTATAAGTCCGCTGGTCCGCGGCGATTCGCCCCCGCAACCGGTGGCGGTTGACGTCCGCGGCGTGCGCTATCTGCGGCTGGCCACCACCCTCGAGGAAGGCCGCGGCAACTGCCACATCTGGGGCGAAGCCCGGCTGATAGCCCGCGACGGCACCGAAACCCGCCTGTGCGATCTGCGCCCCGTCTCCGTTCGCGTGGGCTGGGGCGAACTGCTCGTCAACAGGAACTGGCAGAACCACCCCCTGCGTGTCGGCGACCGCCAGTTCAAACACGGGCTGTGGGTACACGCCGACAGCGACGTGTGCTATGACATCGGGGGCCGCTACGAACGCTTCGAGGCATGGGTAGGCCTGGATAAGGACCGCCCCACGGGCGCTGCCCGTTTCAAGGTGCTCGCCGGCACGTCCGACCCCGCCCCCGAAGGTTTCCGGCGCATAGCCGCGCAGTTTCCCTCGCAGACCGCCTGGCTGCGCGAGGACCTGGGCCGCGGCCGCGAAGCTGACTGGTTCTACGACCGCACCCGCAGGACCACCGAGGCTGTCGTCGCACGCGCCGTGGGCGCCGTGGCCGGCGCCTGCCCCGCCCTGGCGGCCGAACTGGACCAGTTGAAGCGCACCGCAGCCGACGCCGGCGACCGCCGCTGGCTTGACCTGTACGCCCGCGCCTGCCGGGCGCGCGAGTGCCAGACGCGCCTGGCGCGCACAGCCACGCCCGAACTTGCCGCGGTTCTGCGACAGCGTCTGCGTCATCTGGCCGATTCCCGCGCTCCCGAGTCCGACCCGCGCTGGGCGATTCTCCTGAGCGCCGCCGAGCGCGCCGCCGCCGATGTGCGCCCCATCACGATCTCCACGCTCGCCCCGTCGCTCGATGCCCTTGCCGCGGCGTTTCCCGGGCGCTTTCAGCAGGCGCAGGCCAAACGCCAGATAGAGGCGCTTCAGCGCCGCTGGCAGCAGCTTCTCGCCGCCGCCGCGCGCGACGACGATGATCTGGGCGCTCTCGAAGCGCTGCGAGCGGACTTGCGCTCGGTGCGCCGGTCGCTGCTGGAGCTTTTGGCCGGCATGAAGGAGTTCCTCGCCGCCAACGCCGACCTGGATCTCGCCGCCGAATGGGAAAGCCAGTTCGAGGTGCTTCAGCGCGATCTCCAGCAGCGCGCCCATTTCCAGCGCGTCGGCCCCGAGGCTCTGCGCATCGAGGCGACGATACTGGAAACCGACCGCGACCCCGCCGACGTAGTCCTCCGCCGCACGGCGGCGCTGCTGGCCGACCTCATGCGCACCACCGCCGCCGCCACCCTGGCGTCCGCCGGGCGCGACCTTGCCGACCTGCGCAAAGCCTGCGACGCCATAGCCCCCGCCAGCACCGATGCGCGTTTCGTGCTCTTCGCCGAAGCCTGCCGCCTGCGCCGCCGCATCGCCTTCGCCAATCCGCTGCTGGATTTCGACAAGGTACTGTTCATCAAGCGCCACCGCGCCCTCTTCAGCCACATGTGCGACCAGTTCTACGGCATGGCGCAGCATCCCGGCGGCGGGCTGTACATACTCTCCGGCGCCTTCTCGCTTTCCGGCGGCCGCATGCTCCGCGACGTGCTCGCCGATTCGGTGGTGACCAACGGCCGACTCAAGGGAAAGAAACTCTCCGGCGGACCGCCGCGCCAGTGGAAGATATCGTTCGACGGCATGGGCAACCTCAACGGCGAAAGCACCGAGGGCGGATCGTTTCTGTCGCCCGACCTGTCTTTCGACGGCACGAAAATCGCCTTCGCCTACGTCGAATGCACCGGCGACACACGCCACATCCACCACACCGACCCCACGCGCGGACACTGGCCCGAGGGCCGCTGCTATCACATCTTCACCGTCAACGTTGACGGCTCCGACCTGCGCATGCTCACCGACGGCACGTGGAACGACTTCGACCCGTGCTTCCTGCCCAACGGGCGCATCGCCTTCATAAGCGAACGCCGCGGCGGATATCTGCGCTGCGGACGCGTCTGCCCAACGTTCACGCTCTACGACATGGCCGCCGACGGCTCCGACATCACGGGCCTCAGCCCCCACGAAACCAACGAATGGCATCCCAGCGTCACCAACGACGGACGCATCATCTACACCCGCTGGGACTACGTTGACCGCTTCGGCTGCACGGCCCACCATCCGTGGATAACTACCCTCGACGGCCGCGATTCCCGCGCCCTCCACGGCAATTTCGCCCCGCGCAACGCGCGCCCGGATATGGAACTAGACTGCCGCGCCATCCCCGGCTCGCGCAAGTTCGTCGCCACCGCCGCCCCCCACCACGGCCAAGCCTTCGGCTCGCTCGTGCTCATCGACCCCGATGTGCCCGATGACGACGCCATGGGACCCGTCCGCCGCATCACCCCCGAAATCGGCTTCCCCGAAAGCCAGGGCGGCGCCCAGGTGTACGGCACCGCCTGGCCGCTCAGCGAGGATTATTACCTGTGCGTCTATGACCCGGACATGCACAACGCCCGCGGCACGCAAGGCGCCCACTATGTCCGCGGCAACTACGGCATCTACCTCGTTGACGCCTTCGGCAATAAGGAACTCATCTACCGCGACCCCGAAATCGCCTGCCTCAGCCCCATACCCCTCAAACCCCGCCCCATGCCCGCGCCCACACCCGCCCTGGCGCGCCCCGCGCGCAACGCCCCGGGCACCGGCCATCCCGAACAGTTCGTCCCCGGACAGAAACCCGCCGAAGCCGTCCTCGCCGTCATCAACACCTACGACAGCACGCTGCCCTGGCCCACCGGCACCCGCATAACCGCCCTCCGCATCCTCCAGCTGCTGCCCATGAGCGTGCCCTCCGGCAACCCGCCGCACGAAACCGGCCTGCGCATCGCCTACGCCACTGACAGCGTCGTGCCCGTGCGCTACGTGCTCGGAACCGTCCCCGTCGAAGCCGACGGCAGCGCCCATTTCGTCGTGCCCGCCAACCGCGAGATATTCTTCCAGGCCCTCGACGAAAACGGTCTGGCCGTGCAGTCCATGCGCTCCGCCACATATCTTCAGCAGGGCGAACGCCTCGTCTGCGCCGGCTGCCACGAGCCCAAACACCGCACGCCCTACGCACCGGCCGCATCCACACCCATCGCCCTCCGGCGCCAGCCCTCGCGCCCCAAACCCGATGTCGATGGCTCCAACCCCTTCAGCTACCCGCGCCTCGTCCAGCCCGTCCTCGACCGGCACTGCGTCGACTGCCATAAACAGAACAGCGCCAACCCCAAAGCCATCAACCTCGCCCGCGAGCCCATCGCCAACAAATGGTTCGCCTCATACAACAACCTCGTCCGCAATTACGCCTTCACCGATTACGGGCAGAACCTGCGCAGCATCCCCGGCCGCTTCGGCGCGCGCGCCTCGAAACTCTACCAGCTGCTCCAGAATGGCCACTACGACGTCAAACTCCCGCCCGAAGATATGCACCGCATAACGCTGTGGCTCGACTGCTGCTCGATGTTCTACGGCGTCTATGAAAAAGAAGGCGGCGAGGCCCAGCTGCGCGGCGAAATCGCGCGCCCCACGCTCGAATGACCGCCGCTGTCCAACGCCCCGGCATGCATCGCCCCTGCGCCGATGCCACACCGCTCCGCGCCGCCCGGCCCGGCGCGTAGAATCAATGCATGCGGACGCTATTCGCACTGCTGGCCCTGTACAGCATCGCCGCCGCCGATGAGCTGGTCATTCCGCTGAAAGTGGCTTCAGGCCACATCGGCCCCCACGGCGATAACCGCATCTTCGCCGTGCCCGTGCGCTGCGGCGGCGTCGAGGCCGACTGGATATGGGGCTGCGGCGGCTATACCACCGTGTCGCAGGCTTTCGCCAATCGCTGCGCCCTGACGATACTGCCCGAATCCGACCTCGAAGACGTGCGCGACGCCGACGGCCAGCCCATGTTCGTCGGCGAAGCACGCACCACCCTATGGTTCGGCGGCCGCACCCATAAGAGCACCGTCAAGGTCATGCGCGACAGCATCTATAACCGCGGCATGACCGGCGTAATCGGCTACGACGTGGCCATCGCCTTTCAGTGGGAGATAAACCCTGACCCGCTCAAGCCCACGCTTACGCTCCGTCCCCCCGGCAGCCAGACCCCGCGCAAACCCATCCTGACCCTGCCCCTCAAGGACGACCGCGACAACCTCTGGATCAACGTCAAAATCCGCAATGTGCCCGTGGACGTGCTGCTCATGCCCCAGTCGTCCGACATCCAGATCGCTCCCGACCTTCAGCGCAAATGGGATATCGAAAGCGGACTTCAGCACGACGTGGTCGGCTACCTCGGACCCGAGCGCACGCGCAAACTGACCGGCGGCAAGGACTGCGTGGAACTTTCGCCCGAATTGCGCGAACACAATCTGGTCGTAATCCTCGTCGGCGATAAGAACCGCCCCGAACTCACTCCCGCCGCCCGCAGCGGCATCGGCCAGAGTCTGCTGAACCGGTTCCATTACGCCGTCGATGCCCGGCTCGGAAAGTTCATGATCTACCAGCGCTGCTCCGCCACCACCCGTCCGGCAACTCCCGACACGCGCCTGCCCTGACCCCGCCCCATAAGGGGGACATCCCACCTTATCCCTATGGTGGCCCCCCCACCTTATGTGTCCCCCCTCCAGCGCCACAGAACACGAGCGCCAATGCCGCGGCCAAGATGTCACCGGGGATTACCGGTCGCATAAGGTGGGATGTCCCCCTTATCCTGCCGGGGTCGCCAAGGGTTTCGCACGGTATGCCACAGGCTAAGCTGTTCCGCCGTCTGCTGTACCCATGATTCGTTGCCGTATGGCCGGCCTCGCCGCAGGCTCGTGCGCAAACACTCCTTCTCCACCTCTCCCACCGGCGATTCCAGTATCGTCGCCCAGTCTGCCGGCTTCTGGACCGGCCAATCGTCAGCAACCAGCGCCGGCCTGGATGCAGCGCTGCTCCACGGCCATTTCCAGGTCGCGTCCGTGAGCCCGGCGCGCAGCGGGTTCTGCTCTACGTACCGCAATACCGTCAACAGATGCCCATCGGTCTGCACAATGAAGCTCTTGTACCGCCCCTGGTACAGGTGCCCCTCGCCCACATTGTCACGATGTGCCCGCCATCGCCGCACATGAGTTGTACTAACCCATCCCACGAAACGCGCCAGATCGCCGTCATACCTCGGCCAGAGCACCATGTGCCAGTGGTTCGGCATCAGACACCATCCAAGGATGCGCATGGCCGTCCGGCTGCGACCCTCATCCATCAGTTTCACGAATGCATAGTAGTCCCCTTCCTTATCGAACAGGGACATGCGACAGTTGCCTCGATTCAGAACGTGGTAAACGTACCCGCCGGGAGCAACGCGCGCGATACGGGGCATCCCAAGTGTCTATCAGCGCGACCGCGCTAAATCAATAACGTGGGATGTCCCCCTTATCGTCTTTATGGCAGCTTTCGGCGCAGCTGCTCGATTTCCGCCTCCACTTCCTGCAACTGCCGCTCGATGACGCGCCTGTCTTGCGGCAGGGTGGCTTCCTGAAGGCGCCGGCGCAGCTCGCGGGCGGTGATTTCCAGCTTCTCTATCTGTGCCATTATCTCCGCCTCGGGGTTGTACACGGCACCCATGATACGGCTCCTGCGCGGCCTGCCGGCGCCTGATTCTAAGCAGTCGCCCCGCCGCGCTCCACTCGGATTATGCGCGCCGGGACGCCCACAACCGTGGCGCCGGCGGGCACGTCCTCGATGACCACCGCGCCCGCGCCCACGACCGCCCAGGCGCCGATTTTCCGACACGGCAGCACGTGCGCCCCCAGACCCACGAACGCGCCCTCTTCCACGCGCACCCGGCCGGCCAGCAGCGCTCCGGGACACACATGTGCGCCGGTGCCTATGTCGCATTCATGGTCAACGACGGCGCCAGTATTGATTATCGCGCTGTCGGCGACGCGCGCGCCGGCGGCTACGACGGCCCCGGCCGCCACCACCACGTTCGCGCCCACGCCGGCCGATGGCGACACCACGGCGGCGGGATGAACGGCACTGATGAGTTCCAGTCCGGCAGCGGCGGCCTCTCGCGCGTAGGAAAGGCGCACGCGGTTGTCGCCGACGGCCACGATGGCGCCGCGCACGTCGCCGCGGCGCAGCCTGGGCAGCATGTTCACCGGCCCCAGTATCGGAACGCCATCGAGATTCGTGCCCGCGCGGCTGAGGTCGGCGTCGATGAAGCCGGCCACCTGCACCTCGTTGCGCAGGCGCAATATGTCCAGCACGACGCGTCCGTGTCCGCCGGCGCCGATGATGACGATGTTCATAGTCCGTGTCCGGCGCGGTTGTAAGGCGGCGCCGGCCCGAATAAGTTTACCACAACGACGATGACGCAACGCGAAGAGGACAGGGCGACGATCACCCGCCGCGCGCTGCTCGGGGGCACGGTGGCGGCAGCGCTGAGCCCGGCGGCATACCGGCTGAGCGAGGGGTTCGGCGTGCGCCGCGGCCCGGGCGAGGTGGTGCTCAGTTACATGGCGTGGGGCAACCCGCAGCAGCTCGAGGTGGAACGGCAAATCATCGCGCTGTTCAACGAACGCTGCCGGCGCGAGGGGCGCAATGTGCGGGTGGAACTGTTCATGCCGCCGGCGGCCGGCTACGGACAGAAGATGCGCCTGATGCTCGCCAGCGGATGCGCGCCCGACGTCCTGCGGGTGGACCACTACGATTTTCCTTCGCTGGTGCCCAAGGGGTATTTCCGCGATCTGACCGACTACGCCAGGAACGATCCGGACTTCGATCCGTCCGATTTCTGCGATGTGGCGTGGCGCGAGAACCATTATCGCGGCCGGCTGTACGGGCTGAACGTGCTGTTCGGCACGGTGCTGTGCTATTACAACCAGGACCTGTTCGCGCAGGCGCTTCTGCCCGACCCCTACGAGCTGTGGAAGCAGGGCCGCTGGACGTGGGACGAGTTCGAGCGCTGCGCGCGCGAGTTGACGGTGAGGGGGCCCGACGGGCGCACGAAGCAGTACGGTTTTCTCATGCCGGGCGGCGCCACCGGCGCCCCGCCGCCGTATGCGTGGGCGCTGTGGGTGTGGAACGAGGGCGGCGAGATTCTCAGCAGCGATTTCAGCAGGTGCCTGCTGGATTCGCCGGAGGCGATACGGGCTTTTACGCGGATGCGCAACATGCGTTTCCGCGACCGCGTTTCGCCCACGCCGGCCGACGCCGCCGCCGCCGCGTTCAACCTCCAGAGCGGCAACGTGGCGATGGAGTTCAACTTCGCGGGAATGGCGCCGACGTACCGCGACAGCATCCGCGATTTCCGGTGGGACGTTGTGGCCACGCCCTGTCCGTCGGAGCGGCCTTTCGCCCTGGTCAAGGGCAATCAGCTGGTCATCAGCGCCACCTGCCCGTATCCGCGCCAGGCATGGGAATGGGTCAAGTTCATGGTCAGTCCGGAGATCGAGATGCTGCTGCACGGCGACCGGCTGCGGCGCGGCGTGCCCACGCGCAAGTCGCTTCTGGCCCCGCCTCCCGGGGCGTCGCCGCAGCGCAGTTACCTCCACGCCACGCGCCCGTTCTTTCACACCGACGTGGTGCCGCACATGCTGGCTCACGGAAAGGAGCTGCCCATAGACATGACCTGGCCGGCGTGGACGGCCAGGGCGCAGCAGATGCTCGACCGGCTGTTCATCCGCGAGGATGCCGATGTGGAAGAGGTGTTGCGCATGACCACGGCCGCGGTGAACCGTGTAATAGCGCGCGAGCGGCAGCGCATGGCCCGCTATATGGAAGCGGGGGAAGGAGCCGGCCATGCCTTCTGAAGCGGGCGCGCGCAGCCGTTACGACCGCTGGGGCTATGTTTTCGTCGCGCCGTGGGTGATAGGGTTCCTCGTTTTCACGGCCGGGCCGATGCTGGCGAGCATCGTGCTCAGCCTGACGGATTACGATCTGGCACATGCGCAGTTCGTGGGTGCGGGCAACTATGCCGAACTGCTGTGGCAGCCCAACATCGACGGCGGCAGAGGCGACGTGCGCTTCTGGCGCAGTCTGTGGAACACGTTCTACTACACGCTGTTCGCCGTGCCGCTGGGGCTGACCGGGTCGCTGCTGCTGGCGATGCTGCTGAACCAGAAGCTCAGGGGCGTGGCGATTTTCCGCACGATCTATTATCTGCCGAGCCTGGTGCCGGCGGTGGCGAGCAGTCTGTTGTGGATATGGATTCTTCAGCCCGAGGTGGGGCTGATGAATCAGTTTCTGCGGTGGCTGTTTTCGTTGCCGGGCATAGACCGGCTGGGGCTTTCGCCGCCGGGATGGCTCTCGGACGCCAGCTGGAGCAAGCCGTCGCTCATTCTGATGAGCCTGTGGGGCATCGGCGGCAGCAGGATGATAATCTTTCTGGCCGGGCTTCAGGGGATAAGCGACCACTACTACGAGGCGGCGACGATCGACGGGGCCGGAGCGTGGGGAAAGTTCCGCCACGTCACGCTTCCCCTGATAACGCCGATCATCTTCTTCAATCTGGTTCTGGGGGTGATCGGAGCGTTCCAGACTTTCACCACGGCGTTCGTGATGACGCGCGGCGGTCCCGAGGATTCCACGCTGTTCTATGCGCTGTACCTGTATTACTGCGCCTTCGAGACGTTCGAGATGGGCAAGGCCAGCGCCATGGCGTGGATACTGTTCGTGATACTCCTGGTGTTCACCTGGGTGCAGTTCAACCAGAGCCGGAGATGGGTGCATTACGAGGGAGGGGAGGAATAGGCGCGGCAGCGCCGGCCGCCGGCACATGCGCCCGGCGGCCGATGGAAACGCTGCCTGAAACAGCGGGCGTTGCGAGATGCGGGGTGCGTTCGGCGTGAAGCGGTTATTCCTGTACATCATCGTTCTGGCCGGCGCGGCGGTGTTCATGATCCCGCTGCTGTGGACGGTGAGCACGGCGCTGAAGACCAAGCAGGCGTGTTTTTCCGTCCCGCCGCAATGGATACCGCGGACGTACCGCGTGCGCGACGAGTCAGGCCGGCTGGTGCCCGCCAGCGTCACGCTGCGCATCGAGGGCCGCCCGGCGGTCGTGGTGAGGATAAAGGAGGGCATGCGAAAGGATCAGACGCTGGGCGTCGCCCAGAGCGATCTGCTCAGCCGCGACGGACGGCATTACGTCAAACTCAAGAGCCCGGCGCCGGTGGAGGTGGAGGTGCTGCGGCGCATGCCCGCGGGGCTGGTGCAGGTGAAGGTTGCCGATCCTCTCAAACCCGAGCGGGCGATCGACCGCTTCCTCGAGCCGCACGAACTGGAGGCCGTATTCGATCCGCAGCTGGACAATTTCAGGAAAGCGTGGAACCCGCTGGAGAAGGGCGGCACGCTGCCCCAGCCGTTCTACCGCTTCGTGCTGAACACCTACACCATCACCATCATCAACATCATCGGCCAGACTCTCTCGTGTTCGCTGGTGGCATACGGTTTTGCCCGCTTCCGCTTCCGCGGGCGCAAGGCGCTGTTCCTGCTGCTGCTTTCCACCATGATGCTCCCGGCGCAGGTGACGATGATTCCCGTTTACCTGATATGGAACGGCGTCCGGCTGGTGGACACATTCGCGCCGCTGACCATTCCGGCGTTTTTCGCCCAGAATGCGTTTTTCGTATTCCTGCTGCGGCAGTTCTTCATGACCGTGCCGCGCGAACTGGACGAGGCGGCGATGATCGACGGCTGCGGGCCGATACGCATCTGGTGGCAGATACTCATGCCCCTGTGCAAGCCCGCCATAACCACCGTGGCGGTGCTGAGTTTCATCTCGCACTGGGATGACTTCGTGGGACCGCTGATCTACCTCAACGACCTGCGCAACTACACGGTGAGCATCGCCCTGCGGCTGTTCCAGGACCAGCAGGCGACGGAGTTCAATCTCCTCATGGCCGCAGCGCTCATACACATCGTGCCCGTGCTGGTGGTTTTCTTCCTGGCGCAGCGGTACTTCGTCAAGGGCATCGCCATGACGGGCATCAAGGGCTGAGAACCCGCGCTGCGGCCGCTGTGTCAGCGTCCGCGCGCGGTGCGGATGGCCTCGACGAACGCTTTTGCGGTTGCGGTTATGGCCGGCCAGTCATGGCGGGACATGGCGTCTTTGCTTACCAGCGCCGAGCCGACGCCCACGAAAACGGCGCCGGCCTTTATCCACTCGCCGGCGTTTTTCAGGTCCACCCCGCCGGTGGGGGTTAGTTTGAGCATGGGCAGCGGCGCAAGCAGGTCCCTTATGTATTCCGGTCCGAGCCTGGTGGCCGGAAAGACCTTCACCACGTCGGCCCCGGCCGACCACGCCGCCAGTATTTCGGTGGGGGTGAAGGCGCCGGGAACGCTTATCTTCCCGTAGCGCCTGGTGGTTTCGATCACCTGCCGATCGAGCACCGGCGAAACGACGAACTGCGCCCCGGCGGCGATGGCGTCGCGGGCGGTGGCGGCATCCAGCACCGTTCCCACGCCGACGACGGCCTGGTCGCCGAACTTGTCGGCGAGTTTCTCGATGGCAGATATGGCTTTCGGCGTGGTCATGGTGACCTCTATTGCGGGAACGCCCCCGGCCAGCAACGCCTGGCTGATATCCAGCAGCATTTCCGCCGAAGGCGCGCGCATCACCGCCACCACGCCCGATTCCACGATCAGATCCAGCATCTGCTGTTTGCTGCGTGCCATGTTTCGTGCTCCTGAGTATTGTTCTGCCCGCAGAGATACTCGGGCGCGTGTGCGGATGCAATGCGGCCGACGGGCGCTCGCGGGCGCCGCCCGCGGCTGCTAAACTGATCCGCCCGGGCGCTTTCCGCTCCGCCAGCGGCGGACATCTGCGAGGATGCGATGCGCAAGTTGACCTGTCACGCGATCGACCTTCTGGAGAACCGCCATCTGCTCACCGGCGATCTCGCCGGACTGCTTACCATAAGCGGCTTCGGCGCCGACGCCGTAGCCGATGCGGCGTTCGACGCTTCTGGCGCTCTGTATATTGCCGGCCGCTTCCGCGGGCCCGTGCGCTTCGGCGCAGGTCCGGCCGGGCGCCAGCACAGCGCCGGGGGCACGGACGCCTTCGTGGCGAAGTACGCGCCCTCGGGACGGCTGGCGTGGGTGCGCCGTTTCGGCTCGACGGGCGACGACCGCGCCGTATCGCTGTGCGTCGATGCGGCGGGCAACGTGCTGGTCGCCGGCGACTTCGCACAGACCGTGGATTTCGATCCCTCGCACCGGAGCGTCGAACTGCGCTCGCGCGGACGCGAGGATGTGTTCGTCATGCGCCTCGATCCCCGCGGCCGGCTCCTGTGGGCGCGCGCCGTCGGCGGAAGCGGGCGCGATCTGGCGGCGGGCATCGCCACCGACGCCCTGGAAAACGCTTACATAACCGGGCGTTTTTCGCGCCGGGCAGATCTCGATCCCGGCCCCGCTCAGAACATCTCCGTCAGCGCGGGCGGCTACGACGGATTCCTTCTGGCGCTCGACGCGGCCGGTTCGCTTCTTTTCGCCAGAACTTTCGGCGGCGCCGGACACGATCTGCCCGCCGACATCGCCGCCGACATCTTCGGCAACACGCTTGTCGCCGGCTCGTTCACCGGCACCTGCCGCTTCGCGGCTGCGGATCGCAGCGTTTCGCTCACGAGCGCCGGCGGCGCCGACATCTTCGCGGCGCGCTTCGCCTTCGACGGCCGGCTGATCGACGTTATGTCGGCCGGCGGACCGCTGCACGACCGTGCTTCCGGCGCGGCGCTCGACGGGCGCGGCGGCATGTACATCGCCGGCACCTTCGCCGGGCAGGTCGATTTCCAGCCGGGCGAGGGCAACACGCCCGCAACCAGCACCGGCGCCGGCGCCGACGCTTTCGTGGCCAGATATACCGCATCGTTCGCGCTGGATTACGTGAAGATCATCGGCGGACCGGCGGCCGATGAAGCGCGGTGCATGGCCGTCGATGCCGCCGGCGCCATCTACGTGGCCGGCACATGGCAGGGCACCGCGGACTTCGACCCGGGAGCCGGTGTCTTCAACATGTCCAGCCCCGCCGGCAGCAGCGCCTTTCTGGTCAAACTCGCCGCCTCCGGCAGATTCGCCTATGCGCGCGCCTTCGGCGGCAACGGACGCACCGTGCCCCTGGCGGTGGCGGTTTCCGCCGACGGCGACCTCGCCCTGTGCGGCGAGTTCGCGGGCCCGGCCGATTTCGACCCGGGCGCACCGCAACGGCCGGCGCGCTCTTCCGGGCCTTCCGACGGGTTTGCCGCGCGTCTGTCGCAGCGGCTGCCGAGTTTCAGTTTCACGCGCACGGTGGGAACGACCGGCGCTGCAACCATCAACGCCATCGCCGCCGACGCCGGCGATTTCCTCTGCCTCGCCGGCTCGTTCGCCGACACGCTCGGTTTCGCCGTGGGCGCCGGCAGCATCGATTTCACAAGCGCCGGCGGCAGCGACGTGTTTGTCGGCAAGTTCTGCAACAAGTGCGTCATCACCTGGGGTCGGTCGCTCGGCGGCGCGGGCGACGACGCCGCCGTGGCAGCGGCCCTCGACGCCGACGGCTCGATGATCGTCGCCGGCACGTTCACCGGCACCGTCGATTTCGATCCCGGACCGGGCAGTTTCGAGCTCACCGCCCGCGGCACGGATGTTTTCGTCCTGAAACTCGACGCGCAGGGCCGTTTCGCATGGGCCGCGCAGCTGGGCGGCGCCGGCAACGACCGGCCCGCGGCGCTGGCAGTGCGCGGCGACAGGATTTACGTGACGGGCTCTTTCGAGGGCACGGCTGATTTCGACCCCGGGCCGCAGGCGCAGGACCTGTCCAGCGCCGGCGGCACGGACATCTTCATTGCAGCGCTCGATGCCGACGGCAACCTGCTGTGGGCGCGGCGCATCGGCGGGGGCGGCGACGATGTTGCTGCCGCGATGGCCCTTGACCCCTCCGGAAACCTGTGCATCACCGGCACCTTCAGCGGACAGGCCGACTTCGACCCCGGGCCCGGCGTCATACCGCTGGTGGCCGGCGCCGCGCCGCAGGTCTATGTGCTGAAGATGAGCGCCGCCGGAGAGGCGATGTGGGCCAGGGGTCTGGGCGGCATATACGAGGGCGACGCCCGCGCCATCTCCGTCGCGGGAGACGGCAGCATACTGGCGGCGGGGTCGTTCGCGGGCCACCTGATCGCCGGCGCAAATACTCTTGCGAGCGGCGACGGCAGCGCGGCGTACCTGGCGAAACTCTCTCCCGCCGGCGCGGTGTCGTGGGCGCAGGCGTTCACCGGCAACAGCGTCAGCGCGGCAGCGGTGGCCGCCGACCCGGCGGGCAACATCGTGCTGGCGGGACATTTTGCCGGCAGCATGCCGGGCGCGCAACTCGCCAGCGACGGCGGCAACGACGTGTTCATCCTGCGGATGGACCGCGACGGCGCGCCGATCTGGGCCGGGCGCATGGGCGGCGCCGGCGACGACCGCGCCACGGCGGCGATAGTGGCCGGGTCGGGCGCGTTCGTCTATGTCATGGGCACGTTCGCCGCCGCGGGAGATTTCGATCCGACCGACGGCGTGGCGGAACTCGCCGGGCACGATACGGCACCGGGCACGTTCATCACGCGAATAGTCTTCTGAGGACGCCCGCGCGCCGCGGCACAAGCCTTCGTCCTTGCCGGCGGATATGCAAGGGCCGCGCGCGACGGCCCTGCCCGTTCAGGCCCTGAGCGTCACCTCGCGGCCCGAGGAATCGCGATAGGTGATGTTGCGCGGCCGCCAGTGCCCGCCGCTTTCGCCCACTTCCATCACGCCTTCGTAACCGTCGTCGTACGCATCGTATTGCCAGGGACGATCGGCTCCCGAGACAAGCCGGTCAACGGCGAACAGCGCGCTTACGCGGTCGGGCGACGCGCCGTTGGCTGTGCGCATGAGCGTCGCGAAAAAGTCCAGCACCGCCATATGGCTCAGCAGCGACCCCAGACCCTTCATATCGAGCCTGAACGCCTCGTGGGCGGTGAAGGCGGCGGCGCGCGTGGCCATGTCTCCGGCGATGAACGCCAGCGAATACTGCGAGCGATCGGCGTAATCGACCAGCGCGCCCCACGGGTCGGTGGCCGGGTCCAGGGCGATGATGCGGTTGACGCCATCGGGCAACGCATCGGCCAGCGCTCCTGCGAGATACCCGCCCATGCTGTGGCCGACCAGATTTATGCGCGATCCATCTATGCCCCAGCGGTTTATGGTGGCGGCGGCGGCCCGCGCTACCGCCGGCACCCACGAAAATGCGCTGAACATGTCGCCCGAAGCGGGATCGCTCCAGTCCAGCGCCAGCACCTGATCGCTCGGCGAGATGGAATCTATCGCCGCGGCAACATCGGCTATCCCGCTCGGCGAGCCGGTCCAGCCGTGGATGATGATCCACGTGTCGCGCGCGGCGGAAATGGCGCGCGTCGATCCGCTGGCGAATACGAGCCCCACCGCCGCCGACAGCGAGCCGTTTTTCGCCGTCGTCCAGTTCAGGTCGGCCTGGATGGTCAGCCCGTAGGCGGTGGCTGCGCCCGTGCCCGAAACGCGCACGAAGTATGACCCCTTCGCCAGCGACCGGCTGACGCGCAGCACCGCGCCAGCGCCCCCCGAGGAGCGGGCGATGAGCCTCAGCCGGCTGTCGAGCAGCTCCACGGCAACGCCGGCCGCCAGCCGCGTGAGCGTTATGTTGACGTTGCCGCGGTTCTTCACCGCGAAACGAAAACAGTCAACGCGGTCGGCCGCCGACAGCGATTCGCTGACCTTCCTTACGCCGCTCATCGTGCCCAGATCCAGCGCCGCGGCGGGCGTGGCCCCGGCGTCGCCCGGCGCGCCGGCCGACAGCAGCGTTCGCGGCTCGAGGCTTTCCACGTGCATGTTCATGACTAAGATACGGGCGTTTCCGAGCATAGAGGCTCCCCTTATGGGCACATCATTCAGCGCCCGCCTGCGATGGCTCACACACCGTCACCAGAACATTATCGGCCGGAAGAACGCCGTCGATAAGAACTGGTACAACGGGGTTTTCGAACGCTTCGTGCATCCGGTGCTCACGCGCGACCACGTGCCGCTGTTCTGGAGATACGATCTTAACCCGAAAACCAACCCGCTGCTCATCGAGCGCCTGGGGATAAACAGCGTTTTCAATCCGGGCGCCATCGAGCTCGACGGCGAAGTCCATCTGGTGGCGCGCGTCGAGGGTGTGGACCGCAAATCGTTTTTCGCCGTGGCATCCAGCCGCAGCGGCGTGGACGGCTTCCGCTTCCGCGATGCTCCGCTGGTCATCCCCGAAACCGACGACCCCGACACGAATGTTTACGACATGCGGCTGGTGCGCCATGAGGACGGATGGATCTACGGGCTGTTCTGCACCGAGCGCAAGGACCGCGCCAGCAGCGATCTTTCGGCGGCGGTGGCGCAATGTGGCATAGCCCGCACCAGAGACCTGCGCACATGGGAGCGGCTGGCGGACCTCGTATCGCGCTCGCCGCAGCAGCGCAACGTCGTGCTGCATCCGGAGTTCGTCGGCGGCAGATACGCGCTGTACACCCGCCCGCAGGACACCTTCATCGACGCCGGCAGCGGCGGCGGCATCGGCTGGGCCCTGTGCGACAGCATGGACAAGGCGGTCATCGACCAGGAACAGATCATCGACGCGCGGGCGTATCACACCATAAAGGAAAGCAAGAACGGCCAGGGCCCGCCGCCGCTGAAAACTCCCGCCGGCTGGCTGCACATAGCCCACGGCGTGCGCGCCTGCGCTGCCGGATTGCGCTACGTGCTGTATGCGTTTCTGACCGACCTGCGCCAGCCGTGGAGGGTGACGCACGCCCCCGGCGGATATCTGCTTGCGCCCGAGGGCCAGGAGCGCGTGGGCGACGTGTCCAACGTCGTGTTCTGCAACGGCGCCGTGTGCCGCGCCGACGGGACGATACTCATCTACTACGGCTCGTCGGACACGCGCTGCCACGTGGCGCGCAGCACCGTGGACAGAATCCTCGATTACGTTATGAATACGCCTCCCGACGGCACGCGCTCCGCCGCGTGCGTGCAGCAGCGGCTGGCGCTGATAGAGCGCAACGTGCGCGGAGGATTCGTCCGGCAGGCCGGCCGCCAGCGGCGCGCCCGCGGCAGCCCCGATCGCCGCCGCCGCCCGGCACCCGGCACATGACGGCGCCGGCCGCGCCGCTTTTTCGCGAAAGGCAGGAACCAACGCAATGAACGATGTCTCCATAGCCCGGGCGCTGCGCGACAGCGCGCTTGTCGGTTCGGTTGTCACAGTCAGAGGATGGGTGCGCACCAGGCGCGATTCCAAGGCCGGAGTCTCCTTCGTCGCCGTGCACGACGGGTCGTGCTTCGACCCCATACAGGTCGTGGCCCCGGCGTCCCTGCCCAATTACGCTTCCGAGGTCACGCGCCTCACCGCGGGATGCTCCGTGATCGTCACCGGCACGCTCGCGCCCTCGCCCGGCCGCGGACAGACCGTCGAGATACAGGCGTCGTCGGTGCAGGTTGTCGGCTGGGTTGACGACCCCGACACCTACCCCGTGCAGCCCAAACAGCACTCCTTCGAATACCTGCGCGAGGTGGCGCATCTGCGCGTGCGCACCAATACCTTCGGCGCCGTCGCGCGCGTGCGCCATACGCTGGCGATGGCCATACACCGCTACTTCCACGAACGCGGCTTCTACTGGGTCCACACGCCCATAATCACCACCTCCGACTGCGAGGGCGCCGGAGCGATGTTCCGCGTATCGACGCTGGATCTGGCCAACCTCCCGCGCAAACCCGACGGCTCCGTGGATACATCGAAGGACTTCTTCGGCAGGCCCGCCTACCTCACCGTCTCCGGGCAGCTCAACGTCGAAGCGTACTGTCTGGCCCTCAGCAAAGTGTACACCTTCGGACCGACGTTCCGCGCCGAATACTCCACCACCCCGCGCCATCTGGCCGAGTTCTGGATGATCGAGCCGGAAATAGCGTTCGCCGATCTGAAGGACGATGCCGATCTGGCGGAGGACTTCCTCAAGTACATCTTCCGGGCCCTGCTCGACGAGCGGCCCGACGACATGAAGTTCTTCGCCGACCGCATCGACCGCACGTGCATCGACCGTCTGGAGAAGTTCATCTCCTCCAGCTTCGAGCGCATGACCTACACCGACGCCATCGCCGTCCTGCAAAACTCGGGACGCAAGTTCGAGTATCCGGTCAAATGGGGCATGGACCTCCAGACGGAACACGAGCGCTATCTCACCGAACAGTACGTCCAGCGGCCCGTTGTAGTGATGAACTACCCGCGCCAGATCAAGGCGTTCTACATGCGCCTCAACGACGACGGCACGACGGTCGCCGCCATGGACGTCCTGGCGCCCGGCATCGGCGAGATAATCGGCGGATCGCAGCGCGAAGAACGCCTCGACGTGCTGGACATGCGGCTCGACGAGATGGGGCTGAACAAGGAAGCCTACTGGTGGTATCGCGATCTGCGGCGCTACGGAACGGTCCCCCACGCCGGCTTCGGACTGGGCTTCGAGCGGACCATCCAGTATGCCACCGGAATGGCCAACATACGCGATGTGATCCCGTTCCCGCGGACCCCCAACAACGCCGGCTTCTGACACGCACGCGCCGGCTTTGCGGCGCCCCGCCGCAGCGCATATACTGCCCGCGTCGGTCTGCTTCTCACCGAGGTGCATCCATGCTCATGAAAACGTTGCGTTATGCGGTGTCTGTCGGTGCGGCTCTGGTGCTCTGCGCCTGCGCGGGCGGCCGGCCCGCGGGGTCTGCCGCTTCGCACGGCGGCCCCGCCGCCGCCGCGCCGGGCAAAGAGGCATCTGCCCCCGCGCCCCGACCCGCCACACAACAGGTGGTGGGACTCGACTGGTACGACCTGTTCGACGGCAAAACGCTGCGGAACTGGAAAATAACCCAGTTCGGCGGCCACGGCACGCCCACCGTCACCGACGGCGTCCTGATAATTCCCATGCCGGCCGGCGGCGATATGAGCGGCGTGACCTGGGCCGGTCCGCCCCTCCCGAAATACAACTACGAAATCTCCCTGGACGCCAAACGCATCGACGGCGGCGATTTCTTCCTCGGCCTGACGTTCCCGGTCGGCGATTCCCACGCCTCCCTAATACTGGGCGGCTGGGGCGGCAGCGTGTGCGGCATATCCTGTCTGGACTTCGAAGACGCCTCGCGCAACGAAACCACCACCACCCACGAGTTCAAAAAGGACCAGTGGTACAGCGTCCGCGTCCGCGTCTTCCGCGAAGGCATACAGGCCTTTCTCGACGACGAAAAGATAGTTGACGTCAATACGAAAGGCCGCAAGGTCGATGTACGCATGGAATGCGAACCCTGCAAACCCCTCGGCATCGCCACGTGGAACACCGCCGGGGCCTATCGCAGCATACGCATGCGCCTGCTGACCGAGGACGAGATCAAAACCGCGCCGGCCAGACGCGACTGGGATTGAAACCGCGCGCGCCCCGTTTGCCCCCGCGCAGCGCCCGACATCCACCGGAGGCTTCAGCCATGCATCGCCCACGCCGACCGGCCCGCCGCACCGTCCTCAAGGCGGCCGCCTGCGCCGCGCTGTGTGCGGCCGCGCCCGCCAGCCGACCGCGCCCTCCCAACGTGCTCATGCTGCTCAGCGATGACCAGCAGGCCGACACCATCCATGCCCTGGGCAACGACCGCATAAGTACCCCGGCGCTCGATGAACTGGTGGCGCGCGGCACCACCTTCACACGCGCCTACATAATGGGCGCCATGCAGGGCGCAGTGTGCGTGCCCAGCCGCTCCATGCTGCTCACCGGCCGCACGCTCTTCCGCAGCCCCGACCAGCCGCCAGCCGATATCCCCCTCTGGCCGGAGGTCTTCCGCAAGGCCGGATACCATGCCTTCGTAACCGGCAAATGGCACAACGGACCGGCCACCCTGTCCCGCTGCTTCGACTCCGGCGCCAGCATCTTCTTCGGAGGAATGACCAACCAGAGCCGCATCCCGATCGCCGATTTCGACCCGCACGGCCGCTACGGGCCCGCCACGCGCCGCGTGGTCGAGCGCTTCTCCAGCGAGCTGTTCGCCGATGCGGCGGTGGAGTTCCTGCGCGGCTATCGCTCCGATAGGCCCTTTTTCATGTGGGTGGCCTTCACCGCGCCGCACGACCCGCGCACGCCCCCGGGCAAATACGCCCGCATGTACGACCCGGCCAGCATTCCCCTGCCGGGCAATTTCATGCCGCGCCATCCGTTCGACAACGGCGAACTGAACGTCCGCGATGAAAAACTTCTCCCCGTGCCCCGCGAACCCGACGCCGTGCGCCGCGAAATAGCCGCCTATTACGGCATGATCTCGCACATGGACGAGCACATCGGCCGCATACTCGCCGCCCTCCATGACCGCCCCGACGCCGACAATACCATCATCATCTTCGCCGGCGATAACGGACTGGCGCTGGGACAGCACGGCCTGCTCGGCAAACAGAACCTCTACGAACACAGCGTGCGCGTGCCGCTGGTTATGAGCGGCCCGCAACTTCCCTCAGGACGCAAAGTCCCCGGACTGTGCTACCTGCTCGACGTCTTCCCCACCGTCTGCCAGCTCGCCGGCGTGCCCGTGCCCCAGGGCGTGGAAGGCCGCTCGCTGGCGCCGCTGGCCGCGGGACACCAGCGCGACGGGCGCAGCTCGCTGCTGTTCGCATATCGACGCATCCAGCGCGCTATAAGCGACGGCCGCTGGAAACTCATCCGCTACTTCGTCGGCAACACGACCACCACGCAACTGTTCGATCTCCACAACGACCCGCTGGAGATGAAAAATCTCTCCGCCGACGCCTCCTGTGCCGCCGAACTGGCGCGGCTCAGCGCGCTGCTCGAAAAACACCGCCGCGACGCCGCCGACCCGTTGGCCTGAATGCCCGCCAACCTGCCCGCACTGCCGACATGCCGGCGCAGAAATCCGCCGTTTTTCCCTTGACTGGCTCAAAACGTTAGGTCATTATTAACCGAACAACGTGCGAACTCTCAGGAGGCGGACAATGAACCTTACCCCGCGTCAGCTGGACGTCCTGGTGGCGATACGCAATTTCCGGCATCTGCACGGCTATGCGCCGAGCATGCAGGAACTCGCCGACCAGTTGAAAACGAGCAAGGTTACCGTGTTCGAACATATAAACGCCCTCGAAAAGAAGGGCGTTCTGCGGCGCTCGCGCCACAAGCGGCGGTCTCTGGAGATAGTTTCCCACGCTCCTCTTCCCGATGAGGAACGCCCGACCAAACTGCCGCTGCTGGGACGCATCGCGGCCGGCTCGCCCATCGAGGCCGTCGAGGACCGCCAGGAAATCGATCTCGAACAGCTTTTCGCCTCGCGCAACGGAGTGTATGTGCTGCGCGTGGTGGGAGATTCCATGATCGAGGACCACCTGTGCGACGGCGATTACGTGATCATCGAACGCCGCGACACCGCGCGCAATGGCGAACAGGTGGTGGCGCTGCTGGATACCGGCGAGGCCACGCTCAAGCGCTACTACCGCGAAGGCAACCGCGTGCGCCTTCAGCCCGCCAACAGCACCATGGCCCCGCGCATCGTCGATGCCGACCGCTGCCGCATACAGGGCGTGGTCATAGGCGTCCTGCGCACCTACGCGCGATGAACCCGCACGCCCGTCCCGACCCGCCGCCCGGATGGCCGGCGTTGCGCCGAATCGCCGGCCCGCTTTCCGTAATTCCCACCCGCGTCTTCGTAACGGCCACCCCGCTTTCTTCATTCCCGCCCGCGCTTTCGTCATTCCCGCGCAAGCGGGAATCCAGACGCGCCGCAGCCCCTGAAATGCGCCGCGATCCCGTCATTGGCGCGCAGGCGGGAATGACGCAGTGATGGCCCCGCGCGCACCGCCCGCGTTCTTGTAATCGCCGCCCCCCGTTTTCGTCATTCCCGCCCGCCAGACCTGCCGGCACCTCGGCAAGCAGCCCGCCCCCGTCTCAATCCCTTCTTCATCAGGGAGTTGCCCGGGGTAGTGTTATGGAGGTGTTGGTAAAGGTGATTGGTTTTGTGACCAGGGTCTCAATCCCTTCTTCATCAGGGAGTTGCCCGGGGTTTTGGGGTACCTCTTCGAGGACCCCGAAGTGTGGGTTCCCATGTCTCAATCCCTTCTTCATCAGGGAGTCGCCCGGGGCTGTCCGCGGGGCTATCCTCCGACAGTGCTGTGTCATCAGTCTCAATCCCTTCTTCATCAGGGAGTCGCCCGGGGCAGCGCTTCTGCCGCTTTGCGCACGTCTAGAGCATTCTTAAGGTCTCAATCCCTTCTTCATCAGGGAGTCGCCCGGGGCAGGAAAGGTGATGCCATGAACCGAATCATGTTCCAGTCGTCTCAATCCCTTCTTCATCAGGGAGTTGCCCGGGGTTGAAGAAGGCTCTTCTGCTGAGAAGGAGTCAACCATGGCGTCTCAATCCCTTCTTCATCAGGGAGTTGCCCGGGTTATTATAAAGGGCGGTGTAAGGCTGTAAGCCCTTCCGGTTCGTCTCAATCCCTTCTTCATCAGGGAGTTGCCCGGGAGGGTCGCTCCCTCCAGCGGTTCCTCAACGAACCGTCCCCGTCGTCTCAATCCCTTCTTCATCAGGGAGTTGCCCGGGGGGCGCTGGAACACGACGCGGCTGCACTTGTAGTCCACCATGTCTCAATCCCTTCTTCATCAGGGAGTTGCCCGGGGGAATGCTGACA
>Ga0078972_1005497_pt1 | contig 32030 bp, 29 predicted proteins | sample YelNatPaOPGAMG01_FD_67568 | JGI IMG/M metagenome (GOLD analysis project Ga0078972, IMG submission 67568) | Hot spring thermophilic microbial communities from Obsidian Pool, Yellowstone National Park, USA - OP-RAMG-01 (SPADES assembly) (version 2) | ecosystem: Environmental > Aquatic > Thermal...
TAGTTCATTAAACATGGAGTAATATTTATTAAGGTTTTAATGTAGTGAAGAAACCTTACAGGAGGAGTTTGCCCTTTTCCCTTTATTTTTTTGACTAAATAACTTTAGATAAAATATAATTTTATTGGAGTATATGTTGAGGAATTTCTATTCTTCAGTAATAATACTTGCTTTAAGCCTAAATTTATTGTATCATTTTGTAAAGAGAAGTAATTATCCTTGATTTCTATTAAAATAAGGAGGATACTATGAAAAGAATTGCTTTCATGGCATCGGTTCTCGGAATGGTCTTATTGATGTTCGGGTGTGGAATGACAAAAGCTCAGAAAGGGGCATTAATTGGCGCTGGTGCAGGAGCTGGCGCTGGAGCAGCAATTGGCAAAGCTACTGGTCATACCGCTGCTGGAACAGTCGCTGGCACCGCTGTCGGTGGAATAGCTGGTGCTTATATTGGAAGATATATGGATAACCAAGCAAAAGAAGTGGAAAAGGAAGTTCAGGGCGCCAAAGTCCAAAGGGTTGGTGAAGGTGAGGATGCCAAAGTTGAAATAACTTTTGAATCTGGATTTCTCTTTGATTTTGATAAAGCTGGTTTGAGGGAAGATACAAAGGTTAATTTGGATAAACTCGCATCAATTCTCCAAAAATATCCAGATACTAACATAATCATTGCTGGTCATACAGATTCAACTGGAGATGCAAATTACAATATGGAGCTTTCTAAAAAACGAGCTACTACTGTTGCGGATTACCTCGCTTCTAAAAATGTCAACCGAAGTAGAATGACAGTGAACTGGTATGGAGAAACTAAACCAATAGCTTCTAATGATACAAAAGAAGGAAGAGCACAAAACCGCAGAGTGGAAATATTAATCAGTGCTAACGAAAAATTAAAGGAAGAAGCAGCAAAAGCAGAAAATAAGTAGTTAATAAAACATAAATGTATAGTTCATAGACGTAGGTAACACTATTAGCTAAGCAAGTTTTGATAAAATATTGTGAAATTTTTATTTGATATACAGGTTTTAAACTGGATTCCTGCTTCCGCAGGAATGACGAATACACGCAAAAAGTCATTCCCGCGCAAGCGGGAATCCATAGAGAACTTAATATTTTCTCAAAAGCACTTATATTTATATAGCTAAAAAGATATTAATACAGTGAGTGTTACCAATGTCTATAAACTATACATTAATAAAACATAATTACTTGACAAATACTGTATCCTTTTATAAGGGAAAAGCAGAAATGGATCGTAAAAACCTCAAAAATACCGCAGTTTTATTATTTTGCCTATTGCTGATGTTAAATTTCCTATTCATAATTGAATGTGATGCATCAGGCACGTCAAGCAATGCTATGCTAAAAATCGGCGTCGGTGCAAAACCAAGTAGCATGGGAGAAGCATCCGTGGCGTTATCAAATGATCTATCTGGCATCTATTGGAATCCCGCAGGGCTTGTTCAGCTAAGAAATTCTCAATTATCAGCTATGCACATAGAATGGTTTGATGACGTTCGTTATGAATGGCTTGGATTTGCTCAACCTATCAGTAGCAAAGCAACTATCGCTGTTGATATATCATATCTATATATGGGTGCGATAACTAGGACAATTGAATCTTTGTCAGAGGAATATGAAGAAGATGGCACGTTCTCTCCTGTTGACATGGCTGGACGGTTAGCAATATCGGTCAATATTATCAAAAATCTGCTTTTAGGTGCGTCGTTGCAGAGAATTCAGTCAAAAGTTAGTTTTGACAACGTAACAAAAGAACGGATCAGTGATAAAACATCACAAGCTATAGCTATTGATTTAGGAGGGATTTATACTGTTACAAAAGTGCCGGGGCTGACTGTCGGTGGATGCTTGCAAAATATTGGCAATCAGACAAAAGCATTTATCACTGATAACGATCCTTTGCCTTTCGCTTTTGCTATGGGTTCATCATATAAAGTTCAGATGAAAACCGAGAAAAAGCTTGAAAACAACGAAAAAAATCAGTCAGGAAATGAACCTCAGAAGGAAAAATCATCACCAAACACAATGACAATTGTTTTTGATCTGTATTTTCCTAACGATGACTCTATTAATGTTAGAACAGGCGTAGAATATCGTTTCAGTAATGGTATATCGCTAAGAGGCGGATATCGCACAGGAACGGGATTTGATTTTCCTTCTGGGCTTTCTGCTGGCTTTGGTTATGATTCCTCTGGTTATCAGGTTGATTATGCGTTTGTCCCTTATGGCGACCTTGGCGGGACACATAGGGTATCTTTTACGATCCGTTTCTGATGTTTTCCTGCTGAATAGGTCATTTATCTAAACTTTAATAACAATCAAATGAAAGGATAATGTCATGTCTATATTCAAGGTTGGGATCATCGGTTGTGGTGGAAGAGGACGAAGTCATGCTAACGGATATTCCGCATCAAAAGATGTTAAAATCGTTGCATGTGCCGATCCTAAAAGAGAAAACGCACTTGAATTAGCCAAAAATCATAATATCCCTGAATCTGGCGTTTATTCTGATTACAAAGAAATGCTGGAAAAAGAAAAGCCTGACATAGTTAGCGTCTGTGTCTGGACGGGATTGCATTATCAAATAATAATTGATAGCGTCAATGCTGGCGTCAAAGCTATCCATGCAGAGAAACCTATGGCTCCAACATGGGGAGAGTCTAAGAAAATCTACCAAGCATGTGTTGATAAAAATGTCATGATCACATTCTGTCATCAACGCAGGTTTGGAGGACCGTTTGTCAAAGCAAAGCAATTAGCAAACGATGGGACAATAGGACAACTTCACCGTGTAGAGGGATATTGTTCCAACCTGTTTGATTGGGGGACGCATTGGTTTGATATGTTCTTCTTTTATAACAATGATGAACCAGCGGAATGGGTTATTGGTCAAATTAACTGGGAAGAAGATCATAAAGCATTTGGAATACCACTTGAAACTGATGGCTTATCTTATGTGAAATGGAAAAATAACGTCTATGGTTTGCTTGTCACAGGTAGGGCTACTGGCGGAGGATGTGCGAATAGGTTGATAGGAACAAAAGGCATGATTGAAGTCTATGTAAATAATGGTCCTGCCATTAGAGTAATGCACGAAGGCTCAACAGGTTGGCAAATACCTAACCTTGATGATGTCCCAAAGGGCGATGATACCGTTTTATCTGTCCTTGACCTTATTGATTGCCTTAAAACTGGACGAGAACCTGTTTTAAGCGGAAGAAAAGCATTACAAGCAACTGAGTTGATATTTTCAACTTATGAATCAAGCCGAAGACGTGCTAGAATTTATCTCCCATTGGATATTGAGGATTCTCCTCTGTTATCTATGTTAGAAGAAGGCGTAATCGGTCCGAAAAAGAAGTGAGGTCTCATAGTGATTCCCAAGCATATATATATTATCCTGATTGTTACTATAATCATGTTCCTTTTAACTCTCAAATTCAGTGGAAATGCCCCATCATCAGAAGTCAAAACTGTATGGACAGCAAATCTCCCTTATGAAAGCTGGATGAATGCAAATATGATGGGAGTAAAAGTAGGCTATCTATACATCAAAGTTGATAGGGCAAAATACAATGACCAAGACGTTCTCCGTGTAGATTCAGGCATGTTTACTGAGATAAATCGTTTCGGTGTCTCTATAAAATTAACAAAGACAAAACTGTTTTACATTAAAGAAGACCTTACTCCGCTATATTTTCTCTCTAAGTCCAACGAAACTGGGCAAGAGAAGATAGTTGAAGGAACAGTTAAAAACGGCATTGTGCAGATAAAAATAACCCTTGAAGGCAAAACCACTGAAAAATACCAAAAACTTCCATCTGACGCGATCTTTGCTGAGGCAATTGAGGATTTCACGATCAGGAAAGGGCTTAAAGTTGGAAATAAATTTAATATCAAAGCCTTCAGCCTTGATCTATATGATATAATAAATATCAATGCAGAAGTGGTCAGCAAAGACAAAATAAATTACAACGGACAGCAGAAGGAAGTCTACGCGGTTGACTATACAATGGACATCATGGGTGGGATAAAGACGAGGGAATGGATGACCGAAGACGCAGAAGTCTATAAAATGGAAACCGCCAGTCTTGGAATGACTTTCATAAAGGTTAATAAGCAAGAGGCTTTGGGAGAAGTAGGGCAGTTTGATATTGTCTTAAAGACAAACGTTCAACTGATAGGCGAGAAACCTATTCCCGGAATTAGTCATTTCAAGGTTAATGTTTCTCTACCTGACGGAGATATACTTAAAACCTTTGTCAATAATGATCGTCAGAAAGTCACAATTAAAGGAAATAAAAATGAAGGCACAATTACTGTAACATTAAAAGATGTTGATGAAAATACTGCAATACCTCTGCCTGTCAAAGATGAGAAATTGTCACAATACTTAAAGCCCAGCATATACGTTCAATCTGATGATCCAGAGATAATCAGTAAAGCAAAAGAGATAGTCGGTTCAGAAAAAAATTCATGGATAGCATCTATGAAGATATGCAGATGGGTCTATGAAAATATGAAAAACAAAAACTATAAGGTTGGATTTGGGACAGCAAAACAGGCATTAAAGGAACTACAAGGCGATTGTAGCGAACATACTGTCCTATTCATCGGGCTTGCTCGGGCATTAGGCATTCCATCGCGGATAGCGACAGGGCTTGTTTATCATAAAGATGCCTTTTATTATCATTTTTGGCCTGAAGTCTATATTGGACGATGGGTAAGTATGGAGCCAACACTTGGTCAGATTCAGGCAGATGCAAGCCATATTCAGTTTTCAAGCATTCAGGTTGAAACTGAGTCAAACCTTGAACTTGGAGAGGGTGTTGTAAGGACGCTAAATAGGCTTATTATTGAACGGATTGAATGATGCTATTTATGTGATTTTGTAACCTTTTAAGTTTCCTCTTTGAAAAACTAATCTTTACCCACATTTCTAGTTTTAGATGAAGGAAGGTGAAAAATAAGCCAAGAATTCGCAATATCATAGAGACGTTGAAACCCAAGCCATAAAACCATTACTCCGGGATCTCTGTCTCCTTTACGTCCCATAAATCCTCCTAACTGTGCTATCCATCGTGTCACCTGTTTCAATGTAGGTGGTTCTTCTGGTGGAATATTGGTCTTGTGTATGAAACAATAAACGTTGTTTCCGTTTATGCTTTTTACCAATTATGCTTTTTACCAAAATCTTCCTCTGATCTACTCCAAACCTGTTGATGTATGATCCCAAGTGGAACTCTTTAGTGGAACTCTTTGTGGAGTAACAGCAATGGTTGTGTGCATCATCAAACCATGATGTTCCTTATCATGCATCACACCTAAACCTCTTGTGGCTGGATGATGTGTATAGTCCAATTCAGTGGTGTCTTGCACTGATAGAATTATTGACTCTTGACTCATACGTTCCTGAGTGGCTTGTTGGTGACTAGATAGTGTTGCACTAGGAGAAATACTATCGTTTTCATAGAAGCGATATGCTGCTTTAGTTTCAGCATTGTTCCCACAGGCTTGTGAAAAAGAAGCTTGCGGATTAGATCATCTTTGTTCAGCTAGTTTGGCTAACCTTTGAGTTCTGCGCTTATCTCCTAGTTCAGCATTAGCGAATTCTTGTTCTGCCCAAGATTGATTATCCAAATTGTTATCTCCTTTGAATGCGTTTATTTGTTCATCTAATATGTCGTTGATTATATGTTCTATCATATCTTACTCAACTTGTGGGTAAAGATTAGTTTGAAAAAGGGGGATTTTTGAAATGTTTGGAAAAATTTAATTTTAGCAGAAAGTATTATTTTCACTTATTCTAGAAAATGTCCGAACTAATGTCCTAATCTCAAATAAAATCCTCTATTTCGTTAATGGAAAATATATGGTATTATTTTATGTAGTATTATGTTAAATAACAGATTATCTATTGGATTACATTATTGGAGACGTTAATATGAAGACTGCTTTGGTGATCGGTGCTGGGATTGGCGGTATCGCAATTTCTGCCCGATTAGCAAAAAACGGCTTTAAAGTCACTGTATTTGAAAAAAATGACACTCCAGGCGGAAGATTTAACAAAATTGAGAGACATGGATTTCGTTTTGATACTGGACCAACGTTGTTTCTTATGCCAGAGATATTCGCTGATACATACTCCTCCCTTGGCGAAAAAATGGAAGACCATTTAGATTTAATAAGGCTTGACCCAACATATAGAGTATATCTACATGATAATACGATAGTTGATCTGACATCGGATATAAATGATATGAGAGTTCAATTGGACTCAATAGAACACGGTTCTTTTCCTGCATATCTGAGATTTCTTAGCGAAGGTTATAGACATTATAATCTTTCTCTTAAACATTTCGTTGGCAGGAATTTCATTAATTTTTTTCAATTTTTCAATCCTAAAAATATCCCGTTGATCTTTAAGCTTAAAGCATTAACTACTCATTATAAAAACTTGACTCACTATTTCAAAGACCCTCGTCTTAGGGCATTATTTTCCTTTCAAAATATGTATCTCGGATTAAGTCCATACAAGGCTTTGGCGACATATTCCCTGCTTCAATATACAGAGTTAGCAGAAGGGGTATGGTTTCCTCGTGGGGGAATGTATAAAGTCATTGAAACATTAGTAAAAATTGCAGAAAATCTCGGCGTTCAGTTCAAATATGGGACATCTGTTGAAAAGATCAACATAGATGGATCAAGAGCTTCTGGAATTACGCTTTCAGATGGCGAAAAAATAAACGCAGATTTGATAATTGCTAATGCAGACCTACCTTATGTTTATTCCAAATTACTACCAGATAATACGATGTCAAAAAAATTAAATAAAAAGAAATATACTTCATCTGCATTGATGTTTTATTGGAGTGTAAAAGGTGAACGATCAAAAAAATTATTACATCATAACGTTTTTTTGGCTGACAATAAATACGAGGAGTCATTTAAAAGTATATTTAACGATTTAACATTACCAGAAGAGCCATCGTTTTATGTTTGTGCACCCACGAGGACAGATCCAAGCTTTGCCCCATCTGATGGCGATAGTTTGCTTATATTAGTTCCTGTTGGACATATAAACGATGAAAGACCTCAGAATTGGGATTATTTAAGGAAATATGCCAAAGAATACGTGTTATCAAAACTGTTAAATTTGGGAATAAATATCTCACCAGAAAACATTATCTACGAAGATAGCATAGGACCTATGGACTACCTTAACTCATTAAATCTGTCAAAAGGTTCTGCTTTTGGGTTGAGCCATAATTTTATGCAAGTAGGCTATTTTCGTCCACATAATCGTCATCCGCGATATAAAAACCTATACTTTGTCGGCGCCAGCACACATCCGGGAACAGGAGTACCGATCGTTTTGATCTCAGCACGTTTGGTTATGGAGCGTATTTTATCAGAAAAATGGTGGATATAAAATGGATAATTGGGAAATAAAGCTAACAAATTTAGCTTACTCTGCAATAGAAAATGCGGAATATCCACAAAATATCAAAATAGATAAACACATTTTGGATCAGGCTTATCGTCATTGCAATCTGATTACGAAAAAATATAGCAGAACTTTTTATCTTGCATCTGGATTATTGCCTGCTGAAAAACGTAAGTCTGCACGCGCTCTTTATGCCTTTTGTCGGACAAGTGATGACATTGTTGACCTTTCTGAGACTAATCCTATTGAAAAATTGGAATTTTGGCGACAACGGGCATTATCTACATCTATTGTTGAAAATGACCCAATAGTGATCGCATGGTTAGACACTCGGATCAAATATGGTATCCCTACTAAATATGCCGAGCATCTCATTGATGGTGTCTCTCGCGATTTTTACCAAGTAAGATATAATACCTTTGATGAATTAGCTGAATACTGTTATGGTGTCGCCTCTACTGTTGGATTGATGACAATGCACATAATCGGATTCAAAGGGTTAAAAGCTATCCCTTATGCTATAAAAATGGGTGTTTCTCTACAACTAAATAATATCCTGCGCGATGTCGGCGAAGATTGGAATATAGGACGATTATATCTGCCGTTAGATGAATTGAGAGATTTTGATCTGTCAGAATCAGACATCCAAGCAGGTATAGTTGATGATCGCTGGCGTGAATTTATGAAATTCCAAATAAACCGTTGTCGTCAACTTTACGCAGAGGCTTTGCCCGGTATCGCTTTGCTTGATCCTGATGGTCGCTTTGCAATCGCTTCTGCTGCGGAGCTTTATAGGGCTATCCTTGATGATATTGAAGCACATGACTATGATGTATTCAATCGCCGAGCTTATGTAAGTCTTTGGGGAAAACTATCTCGTCTGCCCGGTATCTGGTGGCGTTCTAAAACTTTATCGTATTAACAGAAAGGCAAGCAATGACATCAATCTTAGATTTCCAATTAAAACTAACTAACCGTCTGCTTATATGGAGCGGATTAAGCATAGTATCAGGCATTATCCTTGTATTATTAACTGATCCATTTTGGAAGGGATTTGGAATACAAGCGATTATATGGGGTTTAATAGATGCCTTTATTGCAATAATTGGAAGATATAACACTCGCAAGAAATATTCCTCTGTGACATCATCAGATCAATCTGCAAAAGAGGCAAGCAAATTGCGACGGATATTGTTTATAAATACCGTTTTAGACGTGCTTTATATCTCGTTTGGAGTTACATTGACTTTTGTCAGTGATAATCCCTTCTGGCGAGGTAACGGTTTCGGAATAATCATACAGGGCATTTTTCTTTTCTTATTTGATCTGACACACAAATTGCGTATCAAGGAATAATATCTTGAAATTACTCTCTAACAAAATAGCTATAAGACCAAAAAAAGGCGAAAACTATATAAAAGGCACATCTAAATTACCAATAATATTTATATCTCTATGGCTGATATTATTGCTATTTATGCCTTTTATTGAGGATAATTATGATGAAGACAGCTTCGTTTTAAGCATAAATTTTAGTGTCATTCTCCAAGCATCAGCGGTGCTATCCATCTTAAAAAATTCTGTCAGAATACGAAAAACCGTTTTCATAGCAATAGGCATAATTTTTATAACATGGCTGATTGAGGCTATCGGCGTTATTACTGGTTTCCCTTTTGGAAGGTATAATTATACAGAGAAATTATATCCACAACTACTAAACGTGCCATTGTTAATTCCATTAGCATGGCTTATGATGTTACCACCATCATGGGCAATTGCACAACGTATAACAGGGCAATCAAAGGGCATAAAGTTTATTATTATAAGCGGTTTAGCTTTTACTGCTTGGGATTTGCTTTTAGACCCGCAAATGGTAAAATGGGGGATTTGGAGTTGGCAAAATCCTAATGGATATTTTGGCATTCCTTTTATTAATTTCTTCGGTTGGTTTTTATCTGCTATAATTGTCACATTAATTATCAGACCGCCAAAATTGAACGAAAAATACCTGTTATTGATTTACGCATTAGTTTGGATAATAGAACCATTAGGGCTAACGATCTTCTGGGACTTAATGGGACCGGCAATATTTGGATTTTTAGGAATGGGAGTCTTTGTCTTTTTGGCTTATTTTATCAAACCAAGAGAAAAAACATGAATATAGCTCTTTGGATTGTTATCGGATTTTGCTCTGGCTCAATCCCATTTTCATATTGGCTTGGAAAATTGTTTTTACATACTGATATTCGGCGATATGGTGATGGCAATCCCGGTGCATTTAACGCTTGGCGTGCTGGAAAATATAAAATTGGGCTACCATCATTGTTTTTAGACTATCTAAAAGGGGCTATACCTATCGGATTGGCAAGATATGTATTCAATATCTATGGCTGGGAACTTGTCCCAATCGCTTTGTCTCCTGTATTAGGTCATGCTTTTTCGCCATTTCTGAGATTCCGTGGAGGAAAAGCTGTTGCATCAACGTTTGGAATATGGACAGGGCTAACTTTATGGGAAGGACCAACAATATTAGGCATCTTCCTTGAAATAGCTTACCGAATACAAAAAACCGATGCTTGGTCTGTCATTATTAGTATGATATGCTTATTGATTTATCTCTCTCTGCGACAATATGATTCTGTGATTTTGATGATCTGGCTCGGAAATATGCTCATTCTTATATGGAAACATCGTCAAGATTTAAGGCAAGGCATAAAATGGAGATTTCATATAAGGAGTGAATCTTAATGTTTTTCTGGGCAATACATCTACAAATAAATGTCCTGATATTTCTATTAGTGATCTTTTTTATTACGATAAGCAACATCATAATTTTAAGGAAACTCGGCAGTTATCCGAAACCATTAGAATATCCTTCTGTATCTGTATTAGTCCCTGCTAGGAATGAGGAGAAAAACATAAGGAATTGCATAAATTCGCTTTTGAATCAAGACTATCCAAATTATGAGGTGTTAGTGTTAGATGATAATTCCACTGATAGAACATGGCAGATTTTGACAGAATTATCAGAGAAAAGCGAAAAATTAAGGATAATTAAAGGTGAACCGTTGCCTTCTGAGTGGTTTGGCAAACATTGGGCTTGTCATCAATTATCAAAATATGCCAAAGGTGAGATATTGCTCTTTACCGACGCGGATACAATACATTATCCAAATTCCATTAGAGATGGCGTAGCTGGAATGTTGGCAGAGAAGGCTGATTTTATCACTGCTTTCCCTCGTGAACAGATATTATCTTGGGGCGAACGTCTTATGGTTCCGCTTTTCCCATGGTTTATATTATGTTTCCTGCCACTTATTGTCGCATATAGAACTCAGTCACCTGCTTTTTCTGCTGCTATCGGTCAATATCTTATGATCAATCGTAAAGCTTATGAGAAAATAGGCGGTTATGAATCAATAAAAAATGAAGCGGTTGATGATGTCGCATTGGTTAGAAAAATAAAGGCAAATGGGTTAAGATGGAGAATGTCATTAGGATATGATCAGTTATTTTGCAGGATGTATAGTGGTTTTCGTGATGCTTATCGCGGGTTTACTAAAAATCTATTTGCTGGATTTGGATATAGGGTTTTGACTTTTATATTTGTGTGGATATGTATTGGTTTCTCTTTTCTCCAACCTGTTGTTCTATTACTTGTCAGATTAGCTGGTGTAAAATTGTTATCTTTATCATTAGTCTTATCAGTAATTGGGGTATTTCTCTCTTTGATGATCTGGGGTATGTCTCATTGGCGATTTAGGTTTCCGATCTATCTTGCCTTTCTATATCCTATCAGTGTCATACTTTTGTTGACAATCGCTTTCGGTTCAATGATCCTTGCTATAACAGGAAAAGCCGTTTGGAAAGGGCGATATTTTGTAAAGCCTAAAATAATCTGGCGGTGATTTTTTAAGGAATATTATGGGAAAAAAGGTTATCGTAATTGGCGGTGGACTTGGCGCGTTAAGCGGGGCTATCCGTTTAGCAAAAATGGGGTTTAGGGTTCAGCTTTTTGAGCAGAACGAAAAGTTAGGCGGAAAAATGAGCGAATTCATAAGCGGTCAATACCGCTTTGATACAGGTCCATCATTATTAACGATGGATTTTGTAGTTGACGATCTATTCAATTTTGCGGGATTTGACCGTCCTAATCTCCTTAAATTTATTCCAATTGATCCTATATGCCGATATTTTTTCCCTGATGGCTCTGTTATGGATACCAGTTCAAATATAGAAAAGATGATTAATGCTATTAATGATCTGTCCCCATTTGATGCAGGTTCATATAAAAAATATCTAAAATATTGTGAAAGGATATATAATCTTACAGCTGATATATTTCTTTTTACGCCTATACATGAGATCAAAAAAGTTATAAAGAAGGGAAATCCAAGTATCTTATTTAAGCTTTATCAAATGGACCCGTTCCATAGTTTTCATCAAGGTGTCTCCAAATTTTTTTCTGATCCAAGGTTAATACAACTTTTTGATAGATACGCTACATATAACGGATCAGACCCATTTCAAGCCCCTGCTACCTTGAATATCATCTCTTATGTTGAATATGGGCTTGGTGCGTATTACATAAAAGGCGGAATGTATAGATTAGTGAATGCAATGGAAGAGATCGCAAAAAAAATGGGGATTGAAATACTGAAATCAACAAAGGTGGAGAAAATTTTATGGAGTGATAAAGAAGTAAAGGGGGTAGTCGTAAATAATGAGAAAATCTTGTCAGATTATGTCCTTTGCGGTTCAGATGTTGTAACTGCTTATAATTCTCTAATTGATGGTTTTCATAATCATCGCAAAAAATTGAATAATTTTGAACCATCATTATCAGGTATGGTCTTTTTATGGGGAATAAACAAGAAAAATCCCGAACTAAAACATCATAACATCATATTCTCATCGGATTACAAAAAGGAATTTAGGCAGATATTCAAAGAGTTAAAAGTGCCTGATGAGCCGACAATATATATATCTATCACAAGCAAGACCGACCCTGAACATGCCTCAATAAATGGCGAAAATTGGTTTGTTTTAGTAAATGTCCCATATTTGTCAAATGGACAAGATGATCAGTTTTGGAATAATGAAATAGATAGAATGCGAAGCGTCATATTTAATAGGCTTAAAGGGATAGGAATTGATATATCAAGCAATATTGAAGTGGAGAAAATAATTACACCTTTGGATTTTCTTAGGAATTATGCGAGCAATAGAGGTAGCATATATGGAATCTCATCAAACAATATGAGTATGGCGTTTAAACGTCCTGCTAATCGTAGTAGAGATATAAAAGGCTTATATTTTGCTGGTGGAAGCGTTCACCCCGGAGGCGGAATTCCATTAGTGATGTTATCTGGCAAAATGTCAGCTGAGTTGATCAACGAATCGGAAAAAATGGAGAAGTAAATAACAATGGAGCATAAAAATTCATGGGTAAAGGGAAAAACTGCACTTATAACAGGCGGAGCGAAAAGGCTTGGGCAGGCAATATCGCTTTCATTGGCGTCTTACGGTGCTAATGTCATAATTCACTATGGAAAATCTAAAAAAGAGGCATCTGAACTCGCTGAGAAAGTCCAACAATACGGCGTAAGGGCTTGGACTGTGTCAGGTGACCTTCGTCAAGTCTCCGAAGTAGAGGCAATTTTTGATAAAGCTTTACAGCTTGAGTCGCCTATACAGATATTGATAAACAACGCATCAATATTTGATAAAAGCGACTTATGCACTTTTTCAATAGAGGAATTATGCGATAATATTCAGATAAACGCTATGTCGCCTTTGATACTTGCGCGTAAAATGGCTATGCAGAAAATAGATTCTGCAATAATAAACCTGTTAGATACAAGAATAACCGAATATGACAGAACGCATGTCGCATATCATTTAAGCAAAAGAATGCTTTTTGATCTGACGAAAATGATGGCTTTGGAATTTGCTCCATACACAAGAGTTAACGCCATCGCACCGGGACTTATTTTACCGCCACCCGGACAGGATTTATCTTATCTGGAAAAACTCGCACCAACTAATCCACTTAACAGTATCGGAAGCACAGAGGAAATAACAAAAGCGGTTATTTTCCTTCTTGATAGCATATTTGTAACTGGTCAAGTCATTTTTGTTGACGGCGGATACCATCTGAAAGGATATACCTATGGATAATGAAAAACTTGATAAAATTCACATACGAGATTTGCTTGTTAGATGTGTGATTGGAGTATATGATCATGAACGAGAAAACAAACAAGATGTCCTTATAAATATCACCTTATATGCCGATCTTAGAAAAGCATGTCAAACTGACAATATTGAAGATACAATTGACTATAAAGTGATAAAAAAGAAGATCGTCAATTTTGTTGAATCATCATCTTTCAACCTTGTTGAACGTTTAGCTGAAAAGGTAGCAGAAATATGCCTTGAAAATCGTAATGTTCGCAAAGTTAGTGTGACAATTGACAAAACAGGGGCATTGAGATTTGCAAAAAGCGTCGCCATTGAGATAGAAAGAGAGCAAAAGTATTAATGTCAAAGCTGACTGATGTATTCATATCTGTTGGATCAAATATTGATCCTGAGGAAAATATAATCAAAGCATTAGATCAATTAAAACGATATGTTAAAGTGATCGCAGTCTCCACATTTTATCAGACAAAGGCGATAGATAGACCAAATCAGTCTGATTTCATCAATGGAGTTTTTCATATACGTACAAATATAAGTCCGAGAAAGCTAAAATTTGATATTTTGCGTAAAATTGAGTATGATCTTGGTCGTATACGTTCAGATGACAAATATTCTGACCGAACAATAGACCTTGATATAGCTATTTACAGCGATAGAGTGATAAATGAACCTGATCTTGTCATTCCAGATAAAGACATCAGAGAACGTCCATTTATCGCTATACCGTTGTTAGAACTATCACCGTTGCTAATATTGCCCGATACAGGAGAAAAACTTTCATCGTTAGATGTGATCAATGCAGGGAAAGATATGAAGCCTGCTGAGGAATTAACAGAAGTGTTAAGAAGGAGATTTAGAGGGATTTTTTAACCGAAAAGGTAATTCGAAACTAGGGATTTTTATGATATTTATATAGGGTTAAAAATATTATTTAATTAAGAACTTAAATTATAAACCAATTAGTTTTATGTGGTTACAATTTGTAAATTGTCCAAAATTTAGTAAATTATTATACAAATGGTTTTCAGTTACAATTAAAAACTACTCAAAGGTGAAAATTGATGAAGGCGATTAAGTGCTTTATTACTTTTAAGAGTGCAGTTATCAATGACAATACAGTTAAAATTAGCCCTCCTTTATCTATTGATGAGTTTAAACAAGAAATCAATGATATTCGTAGTCACCCAGAAAAACTAAGCGAACAAAACCTAATAGACTTCGGGACTCGCCTATTCCAAAGAGTATTTACAGACGTAGCCCTTGATCAGTATAAGATGACCGATCCAAGCGTTATAGCTATCGCACCGAGCAGTGAATTAGCTTTTATTCCTTGGGAATTATTGCATGATGGAAAAGACTGGGTAGCGAAAACCAGAGGCATTATAAGAATTATCTCAACTTCACGAAAAAGCCCTGATATTTTGCCTAAGATAGGGAACTTAAAAATATTAACAACAATATCATCTCCAATCTTAAACGAAACGATGCCCGAAGATGATCCAGAACAAATCTCCCCGATTGACATTTATTCTCATATCTACGGATTCCAAAAACTTGAAGGCGAATCATTGCCAATAAGCATAAAACTGCATAAACATATCACAAAAGAGGTCTTCTCTAAGGAAATAGCGGATAGCTATCATATATGGCATTTTATTGGTCACACAGCTATTGGGCAATTAGTATTTGAGACAAGACAGGCTAATGTTGAGCTAATAGATAAGATCAAATTGCAGGAATATATAACAGTAGGCATAAGAGGAGGGCTTCGCCTAATAGTCCAGAATTCTTGCCATTCCGAAGATGCCTATAATGAAATCTATGATGTTGCAAACACTATCATGGAAACAGGCATTCCTGCCTTGGTCACTATGCAGAATAGCTTATCAGAATACGCTAACCAAGAGTTTATAAAAGCTTTTTACGGTGCATTAGCCAAAGGAGAGACTGTTGACAAGGCGATGCTTATGGCTCGCCAAGCTATGTCAAACGATTGGCAAGTGAATTCAAGCGAATGGGCAACTCCAATTTTATTCGTAAACGATTCGCTTATTGATAAAGAGGTCAATTTAAACATAATGGATGCGGAGATCGCCGAAGTGATAGATTCTGCAAAAGTTAGCATCGCATATCCACCTCAAGCGAAGATCGATCCTATATTGACTCGTGAAGAGAGATTTGTTGGAAGGCGAGAAGAGCTAAACACAATTTTGAGATCACTTGATCCAGAACGTATGGATAGCGAAAAATTCATAAATCTTTACGGAGATTTAGGAATTGGCAAGACTGCAATTGTCATAGAATCCATTGATAGAATGGCTGAATGGTTTGATGAAATCATCTGTATATCAGCTCTCAGTTCAGGATTAGAATCCAACATAAATCCAAGAACGTTTCTAATGACAATAGCCCATAAGTGTAATACTAATGTCCGTGAATATGAAACTGACATTGACCTAAAAAATGATGTAATAAATGGGTTAGAAGGCAGTCAAAGAAGATTGTTGGTTATAGAAGATTTAAATATGCTTGGAACAACCGATATTATTAAGTCTTTTTTAGGCGAACTGCCGAATAATTGCAAAGCAATTGTTACAAGTAACGAGGCATTAGAATTAGGCGGAAAGCAGATTCAGATCGGGATGTTAAAGCAAATTGACGCAATAAAATTATGTTACAAATATAAAAAAGACTTGGAGCAAATAGATCGGCTTACACACTTAACAGGCGGTCATCCAATGGCGACAAAATTGGCAATTTCACAGGTTGCCTCTGGTGAAAGAACACTTGATAATATAATAAAAGACATAAGAAAAGCAAAAGGTGATATAATAGATCACATAATAAATAGTTCTCTGAAATTAGCATTAAAAGATGGACGAAAGATTTTTTCTATCATGTCATTATTCTATCCAAATGCTAATAGAAACGCTATCCAAGAGATATGCAATATGAATGACGAAGTTTTTGGCAAGGCAATAAAGCGTCTTATTGATCTGTCGCTAATAGAGATTTATCAGAAAGGAAAAAGGCTTGGTCTTCATCAGATCGTCAAAGACAAAGCAAAAAAGCTGTTAGAAGATGATCAAGACCATGATAAATACTATGAATCAATGGCTAAATATGTTATGGAATTCCTCAACGCTACAATTCCGATGACAGACATAGAGATAGCAGAAAAAGCCATAGAAGGGCAAATGCTAGAAGGCACATCAAGAGAGCAATTGCGAAATGTTGCAATGCAAATTCTTGTAAAACCTGCTTTTGATTTAATTACATTGGAGTTGTTCAATTGCCTGTCAGTCTTAATGTGGGCAATGAAAAAAGGCGACCTTGATAAAACAATGAAAATATCAGACAGTCTCAGTGATTTTCTAGCAAAAATGGGATATTGGGACATAATAAGCCAATATCTAATAGGGATGTCTGACCTATTTGGAAGGCAAAATAATTTACGATTGCAGGCAACCGCAATTTTCAATTTAGGGACATTGAATTATAAACAAGGGAAAATCAATGAAGCCATAGAGTTATATCAATCAGCATTGAATGTCGCTCAAAAATCCCAAGATAGCACATTGGTTATACAATCATTAAACGCATTAGGGTCTGCTTATCTTGATAAAAATGACATTGACAAAGCAATAGAAAGTTTTGAAAATTTATTAAGCATATATAAAGCTGTTGGAGATGATCTGAGTTCAGCACAGTTGTTAAACAATTTAGGTCTAATATATCAAAATAATAGGGAATTAGAAAAAGCTTTTCAGTGTTTTAATGAGTCAAGGAGAATTTTCCATCAAAAAAACGATAAATATGGTGAAGCATCTGCGATCACTAATATTGCTGGATATTATTATAATTCAAACGATTATGATCAAGCAATTGATAGCTATCAAAAAGCATTAAAGATATTTCGCGAACTTGACGATAAATCTAATCAATATTTGATTATGAATAGACTTGGATCGTTATATCAAGAACAAGGGAATTTTGATGAGGCGATTGAATATTATCTTGAATCGCTTGAATTAGAGAGAAATGCTAAAGATTATCTAATGCAACATGAGACAACAAATAATATTGCATTAGTTTATGCGTTAAATAAGAATTGGATTGAATCTGCAAACTTCTGTGTATCCGCTTTTCAGCTTGCGGTTCAGATTAATCCAAACGTTATCACTAACTCTCTTAGAAACATATTAAAAGTTGTTAAAATAATGCTTAAATTTCGCGAATTTGCTATTCCTGCACAACTTGTGTATCAGCTTTCGCAATTCATTGGCAATATGAAAGTAGAGGACAAAGAGATAAGAACAGCTTTAGCCATATCTCAGGGAGTATTTACTTTGATAGGTCTTGTATCTGCGTCTGAATGTGATAGGAAAAACGACTTATTCAAAGAAGCCATAGAATTAGCTCGTAGCCTTGATGAAAATACAGGTTCTGCCTTTAATCTTATACAATGGCTTGAACACGAAAAGGCGGGTGAAAATGGCAAGGATAGTTGATCCTGTTAAAAATGGCAAACCTATATTAGCTAGAATAATTAAAAAAAAGATGCTCTATGGTGTATGCTCAGGATTATCATATAAATTAGGTTTTCCAATATTTATTGTGCGTTTAATATTTGTTTTACTTTCTATTATAGCTGGACTTGGTATAATTATCTACATAATTTTATGGATAGTTATGCCCATCGCCAGTGAAGTCCCATTAGATTATGATGATAGAACTACCTAATTGGCAATATCGGATTTTTATAAATGGAGAATATTATGAGTGGTCATTTTATTGACAATGCTGTATATGTATATAAACTTAATTATAATTGTGGACCTTTATCTGACGGTATGGCACAGGCAGGTTATGAATTTCTCAAAGCTTTATCACCAGATATAAAGAAAAGGGTTGTTATGAAGCCAAATGTGACTGTTCCATCGGATATTGATTCGGGGATAATAACACATCCCGCTTTCATATCAGGCATGATTGATTACCTCAAAGAAATCGGCATAAAGCCTGATGATATAATGGTCGCTGAAGGTGGCGGCGACAATATAATGGACGAGTATTACGATAAAGGCGGATATACAGAAGTGGCTCGCAAACAAGGAATTAAATTAGTCAATTTAAACCTTGATGAGTCAATAGTCCACAAAATGCCTTCCGCAGAATACCTTAAAGAAATAGGCATCGCTAAGACTGTAAAAGAAAACTATTTTATTAATGTTCCAAAACTAAAAACACACAATTTAGCTGTAACGACATTGTGTATGAAAAATCTTATGGGAACTATTACTCCCCCAGAAATACGTCATCTTTGTGCATTTCCAAAAGAATACGGAAATCGCTGGCATGAGATCACACCAAGTGGAATAGAGTTAAGGGAAGAGGTCTTATGTCGCAGGCTCTGCGATCTTGCAAAAGCATCAGTCCCCGATCTCAATATCGTTGAAGGAATAGTTGGCAGAGATGGGACTGCGTTTCATCACGGAAAAAATATTCAGACAAACCTTGTCGTAGGCGGAAAAAACCCGACAAGTGTTGATGCGGTTACAAGCTATTTAATGGGATTTGAACCATCAGCTATCGGCTATCTTAAAATTGCCTTTCAACGAGGCTTGGGTGAAATTGATATTGAGAAAATTAAAATTTATGAGATCAATGATGGTAGTGTTAAAATATGCGATGATATAAATAAATATATGTCTCCTATACCATTTGAGGTTCTCGCTTGGGACAAGCATGCTAGAGACATTCCATTAAATAAAGAAATGCTTAGACGCCAACAAGTTTTGACATAACGTATGCTTCTAAGGAAGTTGCAAAGTATATACTGACCCCCATAGGGAGTGGACACACCGAAGGGGCAGGTCAGTAGAATGGAGAGCAGCATTAGATATGGCAATAGACAGGGAATTTCCAGATGGAGTGAGAGATAGTGGTCTTAAACTGATAAGTGACAATGGTTCACAGCTGACCTCAACATCATTTATGAAAGATATGACAACATTGGGTATAGAGCAGATATTCACTAGTTTAGTATATATTAAATTTGTTACAGAAACGCATTTGGAAGAGGTGATTTTTTATAAATAGCAATAAAGTATTTAACGTCCATACTGCATTTGAATCACAGAGTTGTGAGCCTAATATAATAAAATTTTTCAATACTGGCTATGATATTCACTCAGGCGGACACCTGCAAGGAATTCAAAGACTGGATATTGACCATATTCCTTATTTCGTTCTCACTGGAAGTTCCGAAGATGAAGCCTATTTTATCATAGTCGGAACCCGATCGGGCAGATATGAGATAATACAAAAAAAAGTTATAGGCAAAAGCCCATATAGACACGCTGGCGGTATCCAGATCACAGATAATTATTTAGTAGTAGGTATAGAGGATAATAAAGAACAGGACATATCTCAGGTGCTTATCTTTGATATAAAAAAACTGGATAAAACAATAGGCGATCCAAAAATAATAATTCAACGTGAAGGTGAGAAAAAGCTTGCTACTGCTGGAGCGGTTGCAATGACAAAATTAGAAAATGAATATCTGCTTGTTGTCGGATCATGGGATTCTGATACTCTTGACTTCTACAAAACTGAAGGTAATTCGTTACATAAATTTAAGTATTGGTTAACTTGGGATAAAGACAAATCTAACAGAGATAATTGGACTGATCAAAAATGGGGGAACTATCAAAATCTAAATCTTGTAAGTGATATCAACAATAATGTATTCCTGATCGGATATTATTTTGATGAAGAAGACAAGTCAGATTATATGGATTTATTTTCATTGCATTTAAATAATCGCCCATCAGATATAATAAAAAAAGAAAGCAGTAAAAAGATGTCTTGCAAAGATGGGGCAAGTTTTAATTTCTGCGGGGGCTGTTTCGTTAAAGACAAAAACACTATCATAAGCTATGCTTGCAGTAGTGATTGCACTGAATATGCGGTTATCAATGAATTTAATCCTAAATAGATACTTATGATTTTCATCAAAAAACCGTGCCAAGACTGACATGAATTTTGCCTTTAAGTATTGACTCTCCCTTAGCTAACCCATAATCTATGCTTATAACGCCATTCATTGATTCAATACGCATACCAAGACCATATCCAACTTTTAAAGGATTAAAGCCTCCTATTTCTGAAAAAACTGTCCCATTATCTAAAAAAAGGAAAAACTGCGAGTTATTGCCCGTCAAAAATCTATATTCAATGTTAGAATACGCCCTTCCCTCTCCTCTAAACATATCTTCGGCATATCCTCTTAAAGTATTCGCTCCACCTAAAAAGAATAGCTCGGTTACTGGAATATCATCCCCCCACATTCTGCCAGCATGTATGCCTATAACAAGAACCTGTTGACGATATATCTTAAAGTATTGGTTTAAGTCTATCCATAACTTGATTATCTTAACATCTCCTAATGAAAATTCGCTTCCGATTTTATCAAATCTGCCATTAGTTGAGTTGACGAAAAAATCCCTGCTATCTCTTTGCAATTCAAAAATGACGCTGTATTTGTATTTATTTATATAGTCTATGTTTCCTAAATCTTTATTGACAGGAAAGGATTTTATCTGTTTATATGCTAATCCAACCGAACCCTTAATGAATCCGATTATTTTTCCAGTTACATCTAATCGTATTCCCTTTTCTCTAAACTCTTGATCTATTAAGCTATCAGATCGGTTTGTTGATTGAGCCATAAAGCCAAGATCAATTGGTTTTCCTAACATCCAAGGTTCTTTATATGAGAGTTCATATATATCAGCGATCCCAAATTTTCCTCTTATAATGATTTGTCTTCCAGTGCCAAATAAATTAGATTCTTCTGCGGAAATAGTCCCAATGAGTTTTCCGCTTTCATTATCAGATGGGTTATATCCGATTATCCCATTAAACATGCCGCTTGGTAATTCAGCAACAGATAAATCTATATCCACATCGTTATCTCCTGTTTGAATAAATGTTATTGGGCTTGAAAGCCGAAAATATCCCATATTATTCAAAATTCTTTCCGTATCATCAACCCTCCGTTGATCAAAAATATCGCCAGAATGAATAGGAATTTCTCTCTTAACTACTTTCTCTTTCGTTTTCTTTAAGCCGTTTATTGTTATATTTTTTATTTTAACTATTGAACCTGCGTTAATTTTGACTTTTATATTCAATTTGCCATCATTTATATCAAAAACGTCAGGAGATATGGTGACTTTTGGGTAGCCATTGTTGCTATAAAACTTCAACACTCTATCAATGTCATTTTCAAAAGTTGTTTCATTGAAGAAGTCGCTTTTAAGAACCGTAAACATACTTAATATCTGCTCTTTTGGAAAGACAATATCACCTGTTAAATTTATATTTCCCATCTTGATACGTTCGCCTTCATCAATTCTGATTTTTACGATGATTTTTGTATCTCCTTCGTAACTCCATTCCGATCTTGCGAATAAGTAACCTTGTCTTTTGTATTCATTCAAGATACTATAAATGCCATTTTCAATGATAACAGGATCAAATATCTGTTTAGGTTGGATGTTTGATATTTTTAATAGAGATTTCTTGTCTAATAGCTTATTTCCGCTAAAAATTACTTGATGGATGTATTGCGTTGATCTCTCATTTGCCTTTGCAATTGAATTAGGTTTGCCATTAGCAGAGATGACGAGGATCATCGCAAATATTTGAAAGATAAATATGCAATTCCTAACAAAGTTAAACATCTTACAATTAATGGATTTTAAACAGAATAACAAACATTTGATATGTATAGTAAAAAACATATAAGAATCACTAATCAAGTTTATTTCAATTCAAAATATGTGTCAAGCAATTAATTTTCCGAGATTAAATAGCCTTAACAAATCCTTGTTAAATACTTTTAATTGTGTTAAACTTTTAGTGTTTGATAGATAGATCGTTAATGCAACTTGTCAAATTTGTTGTATAGCTTAATTGGAGGAGAAAAATGTCTGCAAAGAAGATAGTTTTGATTGCAGGTAATCCGAGCCATGGCAGAGGTTCACATGAACATGTCGGAGGTTGTCTTTTATTTGCCGATCTGATCAACAAATATGTTGATGGAGCAGAAGCGGTTGTAAGTAGAGGCTGGCCTACTGATCCAAATGTCCTTAAAGACGCTTCCGCATTCGCAGTATATTCTGATGGTGGAGATGGTCATCTTATAATTCCACATCTTGACGAAGCAGGAGAGTTAGCTAAAAAAGGCGTTGGGATTGCCATGCTACATTATGCTGTTGAAGTGCCAAAGGGCAAACCCGGAGATTGTTTTTTGGAATGGATCGGCGGATATTTTGAAATGTATTGGTCTGTCAATCCCCATTGGACTGCGGAATTTAAGTCATTGCCTAAACATCCTATCAACAATGGTGTAAAGCCATTTACGATGGAAGACGAATGGTATTATCACATGCGATTTCGTGAAAATATGGAAGGTGTGATACCTTTATTAAGCACGGTTCCTCCCGAATCTACTTTGGACAGACCAGATGGTCCCCATAGTGGTAATCCGTTTGTGCGTAAAGCTGTTGCAAATAAAGAGCCTCAGCATTTAGGATGGTGCGTTGAAAGAGCCGATGGTGGACGAGGTTTTGGGTTCACTGGCGGACATTTCCATGATAAATGGGCAATTGATGAAATACGAAAGTTCATATTAAATGCGCTTATCTGGATAGCAAAGATAGATGTGCCAGAAAATGGGGTTGAAACACCAACTCCAACAAAAGAAGAATTAGACGCTTATATGAGATAATATTATGTCCTAAATTGCTTTTATATAAGGAGAAAAATATGTCAGGGACAAACAAGAAACTTTTCGGCGGAGGCTTTCACCACGTTTTCTTAAAAGTTAGCGATATAGAAAAGTCAATTAAATTCTATACAGAAGTGCTTGGTTTCATTGAGAAAACATCTTGGGGAACTGGTGCAGGTAAAATGGTTTTGCTTGATACTGGCGATGGCAACTATTTTGAATTAGGACAGGGAGACGCTAATGAAGGTGGTCGCTATCAACATGTTGCACTCAGAACAGATAACTGCGATAAAGCTATTGAAACAGTTAGGCAAGCAGGAGCAGAAATAACAATGGAGCCGAGAGATATTGACTTGCCAACAGACCCGCCGATTAAGATTCGTATCGCTTTCTTCAAAGGACCTGATGGCGAGGTCATAGAACTGTTTCAAAATGAAGCGACATAAAATAGCGATCAACGGTGAGTGATAAATTATAACGCTATTTTACGTAACTCTCATTGTTGATCTTTCACAAACACATAGCAAGTGATTGCACGGGACTATTTAATTCTCGTTGTCATTCCTGCGGAAGCAGGAATCCAGTTTTAGAAAATTGTAATAAAATTATGGATTCTCACTTCCTGATCCTTGCTTTTGCAGAGACAAGTTTCGTGAGGATAGATTTCGCGGGAATAACAAATCTGAGTTAAACGGAAAATTAAATAGTCCTGAGATTGCAACCCTTTGTTTACAGAAAAGGTTGAGAGTATGCCATGATTACCAGATTTATTACCAAAAGAGAGCTAATATTATTCATACTTTTATTTTTGTTATTTTCCGTTTCCTTATTAAAAATAGATGCACAAGAGATTAAAAGCATAACCCCTCCTCTTGAAAAAAATACTTTCAAAATTGCCATATTTGGTGACAGAACTGGTGGAGACCCCGAAGGGCTAAAATATCTTGACCGAGCAATCTATGAGATCAATCAGCTTAAACCCGATTTTGTCATACATATAGGCGATATGGTTCAAGGATATACAAGAGATCAAAATCAATGGATAAAAGAAAAAGACGAATTTCTATCATATATGAATAAACTTACCATGCCATATTATTTGACCGCTGGAAATCACGATGTCTTTAACCCTTTCAGAGACCCAAATAACAGAACCTATGAGGAGTTATATAAAAGGAATTTTTCTCCGCTTAACTATTCATTTGATTATAAAAATAGCCATTTTGTCATCATATACACAGATGAAGCGATGACCAGCAGACCTGTCATTTCCGAAAATCAGCTTGCTTGGCTAAAATCAGACCTTGAAAAAACGAATAAGACCAACATATTTATTTTTATGCACAAGCCTATATGGAGCTATGAAAATAGCAACTGGGACAAATTCCACGAGATTATCAAATCATTTCCCGTTAAGGCGGTTTTTGCAGGACATTTTCACGCTTATTACAAGGGAATGAATAAAGATGGCATTCAATATTATAATGTTGGTCCCTTAGGTGCAGAAGCCTATACTTCAGGCGATCCGTTGACAGGATATTTTCATCATTATAGCATACTTACTGTTGACGGCGAGAGTTTTAAGTTAGCTATTGTGAAAATAGGCAATGTTGAATCCGATGATTATGTTCTAAGCGAGGATTATAATAAAATTTGGAGTATAACTCAGTTATCACTTGAACAGACAAACGTTTCTGGCTGGCTTTGGCAACCAATCTTTAATCCAGTAAAGGGCAATTTTGATCTGTCTATATATAATCCGCTTGATAAAGAGGTAAACGTCCAAGTGCAATTGGATTCTAAAAGCTCATTATGGACAATGACACCATCAGTCATAAAACTTGAAGTCCCTGCTAAATTTAAGGTAGAAGCAAAGTTGACCCTTTCAGCACCAAGAAGCAGTCCAAGCAAAATCTTTCCGCCAGAATTTAACATCACATATAATTTTGTGAACAGCAAAGGACAAAATGTCCCTGTGATCATCAAACGTAGGGCGCTACTTAGAGACGCTCGCCAAGTATATGTATCTGACAAAACAATTAAAATTGATGGTGCAAAAGATGAGATCGCTTGGAACAAAGCCCTGCCTTTATATAACCATACGTGGATATTCAGTGTCTATGAAAGGCAAGATAAGCCTCCAAAGATATATTTAACCAGAGATAAAGACTATCTTTACTTCTTTGCTGAAATTATGGATGATAGATATTCATATTACAGAGACGCCAAAAAAGATATATTAAGCGATGCAATAGTATTTTCAACAATGATCAATGAAGAGAGAAAGGACATAATCATCTTTCCGTTCAATGAGGAAAAAACCGCTTTTCTTGCTAAAGACCCAAAGTTGATCCAATCGGAGATGTCAAAGATAGATGGAGCGGATTATACAACAAGGACGGATAAAAACGCAGGATATTACTATTGTGAAGGCAAGATCAGCTTGTCAACGCTTTTCGGCGAAGGGAAAGTAGATGGAAAACAATTTCCTTTCAATGTTGGTGTAATAGATAACGACTTAGAGGCTTTTATATATCTACGTTCTTGGACTTTTGACCGTGATCCAAAACTTTGGGGGATACTGAAATTTTGATAATTAAAAGGTTTATCTTTGTCCTTTTCAGTTTAATTTACATAATGGCTATTACTGGTTGTGAACAAAGGGTTAAGAAAACTCAATTCCTCTTTGGAACAGTCGTTGATGTAACAGTAATAGCTAAAACAAAAAGTGATCGATCCGCTATTGACATGGCACTTTCTGCCATGAAAGACATAGATGATAAAGTTAGCATATATAATGTTCATAGTGAAATATCAAATGTAAACCAAAATGCTGGTCTTTCAGAAGTTAAAGTTAGCGATGATACTTTCAATATATTAGAAAGGGCATACAAATTATCTCAATTAACAGACGGGGCTTTTGATGTATCCATTGGCTCAATAGTCAGCCTTTGGGGCTTTGGAACAACAAAAAATAAAATTCCCTCCGATAATGAGATCGCCGAAAAATTACCATTGATAAATTATGAAAAAATAATCCTTGATCATACTAACAAAACTGTCAAACTCGCTGATAAGGGGATGAAGGTTGATTTAGGGGCGATCGCTGTCGGATATGCAGTTGATAAAGCGGTAAACGTCTTGAAAGAGAAAGGCGTTAAAAACGCATTGGTAAATGGTGGAGGGGAGATATACGCTTTTGGCTCTCCGCCGAAAAAATCTGCGTGGCGGGTTGGAATACAGCATCCAAGAAAGCCTAATGCGATCCTCGGCACGATTGATCTAAAAGATAAGGCTATCTCAACGTCAGGCGATTATGAAAGCTATTTTGAAGTTAACGGCAAACGATATTGTCATATACTAAACCCAAAAACGGGAAAACCCATTGAAAATATAATGAGCGTCACTGTTGTTGCAGATAATACAACTGACGCAGATGCACTGTCCACAGCTATAATGGTAATGGGTGAAAAAGAAGGCATGAGGTTAGCAAAAAGACTTGGCGTAGAGTGTATAATAGTGACAGGAAAAAACGAGGAAGATATGAAAGTGATCATATCAGATGGGTTAAAGGATAAGGTTAAACTATGAAGACAGCATCCAATAAAAATAATTTCATAATAATTCATAACATCTTGAAAAAATTAATATTTGTAATTCTTATATTATCAACCTCAATATCCTATGCAGAAAATAATAAAATTAAATTTAACGATGATGGCTCGTTTGTCATAGATGCGCCGGGATTACCAAGAGTAAAAGGCAGTTTGTTCCTTTGGTATGACAATTGGCAATATGCAACTCCGTCATCAGTAGTATCTGCTGAACAAAACTTATGGACTGGGAATATGCCCGATCATAACGCGTCAAGCGGATATGTCTCATACACTCAAAAAGTAAATTACTTGCCAGATGAAAGCATAAACATAAGCCTAAATTTTCAAAAAAACGGCGATATTAGACTCAACCGCGGTATATTCATGCTTTTAGAGTTTCCGATGTATGATATGTCAGGTCAGACAATAGAATTTACTCATGGTTTACCTTATATAGCGGGGGAAAATTATCGCACATCGGCAAAAGGCTTTAGTGTCAATCTCAACGACACAACTGCTTTGGAATTTATCGTAGATCGTGCCTGCATTTTTGAACGTCGCGGGAAGGAAGGCGAACCTCTTATGAATATTCGCCTCTCCAAAGACCCTGATGCAAATGTCAATATAAAGCTACGTTTTAAGCCAGCAATAGACGCCTATGTCTTATGGCAAGATATACAAAACGAAAAACTCGCTTTTAAGGAAATAAAGCAAAATATGGAGAAAGTCCCAAAATATTCAATATTTGAGTTGACCGTTGATCTGTCTGCAACTTATGATGACATCTTTGATCCTAATAATGTTCAAATTGACGCAGTATTTACATCTCCATCAGGGAAAAAGACCACTATGCCGGGATTTTTATATCAAGGTTTCAAATCCGAAATTGAAGACGATCTTGAACTGCTCTCTTATGATGGCAAGTTGGTATGGAAAGTGCGTTTTGCCCCGACAGAAATTGGGACTTATAGCTTCATTATAAATGCAAAGGATAAAAAAGGAAGGATAAAGTCCGATGAGAAAAAGTTTGAATGCGTTCCATCTAATTCAAAAGGCTTTGTCAGGATAAGCAAACCACCAGAGAAGGGATCACCATTATATTTTGTCTTAGAAAATGGCGAAACGCTTTTCCTTATCGGTCATAATATGCCAACTTATTATTCAAATGTTGGTGAATATTTCAAAAAAATGGCGTCAGCAGGGGAAAACTATAACCGCTTTTGGATGTATAGTTCAGCGTTAGGGTTAGAATGGAATATGCCCGTCGGAGATTATCGCTTAGATGAGGCATGGAAGTTAGATAAGGCTATGGAGTTAGCATTGGAAAATGGCATATATATTATGCTATGTTTTGACACTCATCAGGATTTCAGGGAGAATTGGGATAATAATCCTTATAATGTAAAAATCGGAGGTCCTATTCGTAAGCCTTTGGATTTCTTTAAAGATGTAAATGCACAAAAGCTATATAAAAATCGGCTTAGATATATAGTTGCACGTTGGTCTGCCTACACTAACCTGCTTGCATGGGAGTTTATGAACGAGATGGAAGGTTGGGAAGGCGCAGAACAAAATCGTCCTGTTGTGACAAAATGGGTCTCTGATATGGCAAAAGAATTGCGAAAAATTGATCCTTTCATGCATCCTATAAGCACCAGCCTTTGGACAACTGCTGGTTGGTCAGAGCTTTGGAAATTGCCTGAAATGGATTTTGTGCAATCTCACTTCTACGCTAATAATCCTTTGGATATGGCACAAGAGGTCGCCAATATAAATAACCAAAAACGCAAAGACTATCCCGATAAACTACATCTTTTCGCTGAATATGGCATTATGTCAGGCGGAGGGACAGCACAAAACGATCCGAAAGGAATTCATCTCCATAATGGAAATTGGGCAGGACTTATGACAGGTTCTGCAAGTGTCCCTGCAAGCTGGTGGCATGAATCGTATATTGACCCATTAAACCTTTATGATGTCTATAAAGGCATATCAAGCTATTTAGCTGATGAAAAAGATTTGGCAAGTCATGCGTGGCAACCATTAAATATCGCTTCTTTGTCTTACGTTGACACTTCTGCACAAGTAACATATAAAGACTTGCAGTTTATTGGCAAAGGAGGAAATTGGGAAAAAGCCATTAAAACGACCTTCGAAATTAAGGAAGATGGGACAATAGAGGATATTGATAAACTGCAATCAATTCTCCATGGACACGCCCATATAAATTTGCGAGTGCCTATAACGTTTAAGGTGAACTATCCTACCGACGGGAAGTTTATAATACGGATCGGCAGGGTTGGTGATAATGGCATGTTAAAGATATTCCTTGATGGAAATGAGGTCAGATCAGTAGAGCTTCCAACAGGTCAAGGTTTAGGTGTATCAAGCGAGTATATAGAACAATGGAAACGATGGGAGACAATTTATGATAAAGACATTGATATTGATATTCCCGCAGGAAAACACGAGATAATGATCCGAAATGATGGCAATGATTGGATAATGATAAACAGCTTTCGGTTGACAAATTATCTTTCAAGCGATAAGCCAAACCTACGAGTATTAGGAATGAAAACAAACGAGAAGGCGTTAATATGGGTTCAAAACAAAGATCATACTTGGTTTAATGTCCGTGATAATGTTCAGATAAATCCCGTTCCACCGACGAGATTAACTTTGACTGGTTTTGCAAATGGATCATACAAGTTGGAGTTATGGGATACTGTTACAGGAGCGATAATAGAAAAAAGGGATATTGTAGCTTCTGACAGCATGATAGTTTTTGACGTACCAGAAATTAAGACTGATATCGCGGTTAAAATTCTGCGACAAAAGTGATAGAAGGAGATATGTATTTATGATAAAATCTAATCTTTCATTTAGGTTTGGTATCTTTATTTTTGTATTTCTGTCGTTATTTTTAATCTATATAGGGATCTCAGAATGTTCTGAATATAAATCTTTTATAAATAGCAGTAATAATTGGTATGAATTTCAGGGCGGTTTTGAGATCGGATTTTTAGATGTTCTGAGCCATAACATACAATTTGGCAGTGATGGAACTAAATTTGACTATGTTGATGAAGGAGGACAAGATATTCTCTTCCCATTTACTCGCTTAACCGCAGAGATGAATATACATGACAGACATAAACTGATCTTCCTCATACAGCCATTAGATATAAGAACTGAGGCACTTTTGAGGAGGGATATTGTCGTTGATGAACTAACATTTCCCAAAGACACTCCGCTTGAATTAAGGTATCTGTTCAACTTTTACCGTTTAAGCTATCTATATGATTTTTCAAGGGCAAAAGATAAAGAGATAGCTATTGGTCTTTCTTTACAGATACGAAATGCCTCTATTAGTTTCAAATCAACAGATGGGAAGTTATTCAGAATTAATAGCGGAGTTGGACCAGTGCCTATTTTTAAGTTCAGAGTGAAATACCCATTTAATAACGGACTATGGCTTGGAACTGAGATAGACGGATTTTACGCATCAGGAAAATATATCACAGGAAGCACTAATGACTTTGAGGGGGCAATTCTTGACGCATCTGTAAGGTTAGGATTTAAACTTACAGAATATCTTGAGGCTTACTTAAACATGAGATATATTGGTGGAGGAGCAAAAGGGACAGAGAAAAATTCACCCGGACCCGGTGATGGTTTCACTGACAATTGGTTAAAGACATCTGAAGTGTCATTAGGATTTTATGTTAAATAAAAAAGCACAAATCAGGTATGTTTAGACTATCCCCCTTATTTTTCCCCTTAAGCAGTCCAAACATACGATTTGTGCTAATTACATAGTTAATATATTATAAGTTATAAAAAATGTCAAGACCTTGATAGATCGCAACTGATCCGAGTTCCTCTTCTATTCTGAGCAACTCGTTATACTTGCAAATTCTCTCTGAGCGGGACATAGAACCTGTCTTTATCTGCCCTGCGTTTGTCGCAACGACTATATGTGAGATCGTGGAGTCTTCGGTCTCGCCTGATCGGTGAGAGACAACCACAGTATATTTAGCTCTTTTTGCCATCTCAATAGCATCAAGGGTTTCCGTCAGTGTGCCGATCTGATTTACTTTTATGAGTATTGAGTTTGCAATGCCATTTTCAATACCTCTCTTCAGAATTTGAGTGTTTGTGACAAAGATGTCGTCGCCTATGAGTTGGACTTTTTTCCCTAGTGCATCGGTCAACATTTTCCAACCGTCCCAATCTGTCTGTGCCATGCCGTCCTCTATTGATATTATTGGGTATTTTTCTACCAACTTGGAATAAAACTTCACCATATCTTGTGGACTCTTTTTCGGTTTTTTCTCGGCTGAAAGGACATAGACTTTTTCATCTTCATCGTATAATTCACTGGCAGCGGTATCTATTGCTATTGCTACGCCTTTTCCGGGTTCGTATCCAGCTTTTTTAATGCTTTCCATAATCAGATCAAATGCCTCTTCGTTTGATTTCAAATTAGGTGCAAATCCGCCTTCATCTCCAACTGCGGTATTATATCCTTTGCTTTTCAAAACGGATTTTAGATTATGGAAAACTTCGGCGCCCATCCTTATCGCTTCGGAGAAGTTATCCGCCCCAACTGGCATTATCAGAAACTCTTGAATATCAACGTTATTGTCAGCATGCGCTCCGCCATTGATTATGTTCATCATAGGGACGGGCATTACTTTGGCATTAACACCGCCGATATACCTATAAAGTGGAAGTCCCAAAGCATTTGCAGATGCCTTCGCAACAGCAAGCGAAACACCTAAAATAGCGTTTGCACCGAGATTTCCCTTATTCTCTGATCCGTCCATCTCAATCATAGTGCGGTCAATCTTTACTTGGTCTTGTGCATCCATACCTACAATCTTTGACGCTATGATGTCGTTGACATTTTCTACTGCTTTCAGGACGCCTTTTCCAAGATACCTGCTTTTATCTCCGTCCC
>Ga0078972_1005498_pt1 | contig 32029 bp, 30 predicted proteins | sample YelNatPaOPGAMG01_FD_67568 | JGI IMG/M metagenome (GOLD analysis project Ga0078972, IMG submission 67568) | Hot spring thermophilic microbial communities from Obsidian Pool, Yellowstone National Park, USA - OP-RAMG-01 (SPADES assembly) (version 2) | ecosystem: Environmental > Aquatic > Thermal...
AAAGATGTTGCTTTTTTTATTGATCCAAGAGATGTAAGCACGCTTGATAAGTTAATTAAAAATGATTCTATTTTTAATGATGAACCAGATAAAAATAAAATCGAAGAGTTAAAATCAAAATATAACTGGAAAAATATTGCTTTGAAAATAAAGCAAGTTATTGATTCTCAATTATACGAGGTGGAAAATACCAAATGAATAAGAAAAGTTTATCATTGTTACTTAATCCTATTTTCATAATTAGCCTTATCTTCGGAATTCAATTTTTCGTATGGCTATTTTTTATGCCTTCAATATCTAATTTTGTAGGTGTTTCTAATAAATTTGTTTCTTATGATTCTATATTAAAATATATTCTTTTCTTTGCATTATTTGTAACAGGAACCTTGTTTGGTAAAATTATTGTTTTGTCACTAAGTAAGACAAATGTTAAAGCTCAAACTGATGATTTTAACGAAATTAACTTCTACAAATCGGTAGCGTTTATTGCTTTTTTATTGTTTTTATTCGGAGAAGTAATTTATATTAGAGTCATATTTTATGATCCACAAATAATTATTTCTTCTTTAAAGAATGGATTTACAGTATTAGGAAATTATACTCATAATAATACTTTACTTGGTTTGTCTTCTCTCAATAATTTGTTTCTTATACCCACTATAATATGGTCATATTTCGCTTTGAGTAAAAATTTTTCAAAACGTGTATCAAGAAAGTATAAAAATTTATTGTTTGCTTTGGGATTAATAATAGTACTTCATGGACTGTTTTTAGCAGGAAGAATGTTCATAGTCTATTATTTCTTGATTTTATTCGGAAGTTTTATTATATTTTCTGATTCTAAAATAAGAAGGAAAATTTTAAAATATTTTGTTATTATAGTAATAATTCTAATAATTTCTATATTTGTCGGTGAATACTTAAGATCAGGTATTTTATATTCGAAAGTTACTGGAAATTCTATTTTCAGTTCAGAAACGTTTAATTATGTTTCTAATAGGCTGTTGCTGGCTTATTTAAGTAGTGATTTAAATAATGCAATGATTATCTTAGATTCTAAACCATCAATGCAACTTGTTAGTACTGCTGGTTCTATCGCTACTATTGTTAAAATTTTCGGTATAAATTTTCGTAGTTATGCTTCTCTACCTCTTTGGACTAGTATGTATGGAACAGTGAACATATTTGGACTTTGGTGGTGGGATTGGGGATGGCTGACTATTTTTATATCTTTTTTTTGCGGTATTTGGATTGGTAGCATTTATGAATTGATGATTGCAAATTCGAATAATATATCGATAGAGAGTATGCTTTTCCTAATAACATATCCAGGTTTTTTTTCTTTAAGTAGAATTAATTATTTTGGATTAAGTATTTATATACTGCCTTTGCTTTATTTAATTGTGGTTTATATTCTAAAGAATTTTAGAAATATTAGTGTGTTAGATCAAAGTTTAGCTCATTCAAAATACTTTAATTCTTATTTTTCAAGAATAAAATAATAAAAGAGGCGATTTATTTGCGTTCATTAGTCATTTCTTCGATTCCATGGTCACAGTCAAATAGGGGAATAGATATTCTAACTGAGGGTCTCATTGATTGTGGATTTGAAGTAGATCATTTAGTTTTTCCTATATATAGAAATAATAAAAATAATATATCAAATTCATATCATGATGGCAAATTAAGACAGATATCCGCATTGAAAACAAAGGTTCCCTATGATGAAAGCTTTATGTGGTTTATGCATAATAAATTTTTCATGGATGAAATAACTAAATTCCATTTAAAAAGCATTAAAAATATTGATTTTGAACAATATGATTTAGTTGTTATTGAATCAGGAAAACCTGTTATGCTCACTGAATCCATATCAAAAAATTCTAAATTGATTTACAGACAATCAGATCCTGTTTGGATGATGTACAGAAACAAATATTTACAAGAATTAGAATTTAAAACTATAAAACGATCTGATTTAATTCTTACTGTGAGAGAAGATTTTAAAAGGAAAATACCAGAAGAATTTCAGGAAAAGACAAAAACATGGGTAAATGGTTTTAGTATTCCTGATGAGTTTTTAAATTCAAATCCATATCGAAAAACAAAAAAAAATGGAGTATACCTTGGATTTGGTAGGATCGATTATAAAACGTTGGAATTGATTTCAAAATATAACAAAGATTGTGATTTTCATATCATTGGAACAAAACCAGAAAATTTTCTTATTTTATTAAAATTAAAGAAAATTCAAAATTTACATTTTTATGGTTATATGAAACCTTATGATTATATTAGATATATAAAATATGCCGACTTTGGGATAGTTCCCTATTCAAAAAAATGGAACACAATTAGGTACAGTGGGCTAACTAGTAAATATTTATTATACATGTATTTTAGCTTACCGATAGTTTCATATAAAGTAGGGATTCAGGAAGAATTTAAAGGATTACCTGTATTTTTTGCAAATTCTTATGAAGATTTTTTGGAGCAAGTAAACTCTGCCAAAAATATGCCAAAAATTCATTATAATATAGATTTTTCTTTTCTAAGCAGGTCAGGAAGAAAAAAAGAACTTTTAGAAATTTTGAAGGAACGATTTTTGATTTAGAACATTAAACACTACCAAAATTTGAAATGGAGGTAATATTTTGTGTGGTATTTATGGAATCGTAAATCCGGATCAGAGATTAATAAGTTCTAAAGACATACAAGATGGTTTAAATAAGATTCGTCATCGTGGGCCTGATGATGAAGGATACGTTTTTTCGTATGCCAATAATCACATTGCAGCAAGAGGAGAAGATACAATAAATCATTTTTCTAATCTTCCTCATGTAATAGATATGTCCTTAAACAATTGTGATTTTGTTTTCGGTCATAGACGGTTAAGTATAATTGATACTTCATACAAGGGACATCAACCATTTATTGATGACGGATACGTTATAGTCTATAATGGAGAAATTTATAACTACATTGAAATAAAAAAAGAATTACAAAAGTGTGGTTATATTTTTAATACTAACTCAGATACGGAAGTACTATTAAAGGCTTACATTGAATGGGGACAAGAATGTCAGAATAAATTTATAGGAATATGGGCCTTTGCGATATACGATCCTAAGAAAAGAGAAGTGTTTCTTTCAAGAGATAGATTCGGAGTAAAACCACTTTATTATGTTGTTAAAGATAGAATGGTAATTTTTGCCTCTGAAATTAAATCCCTTATAAGTTTGCCGTTTATTTCAAAGGAGCCTGATATATTTCAAGTAAAGAGATATTTAATTTGGGGAGATCAGGAACATCTTCCAGAAACTATGTTCTTAAATGTAAAAAGGCTTATAAATAGTCATTCTATGACCATAAAAATTGGTGATGGGAAGATAGAAGAAAAAGTTTACTATGATCTTGATTATAATCCATCTAAAGAAAAATTTTCAGAAAAAAAAGCTCAAGAATATTCAGAAAAATTTTCAGAAATTTTTACAGACGCCGTTAGGTTGCAATTAAGAAGTGATGTAAAAGTGGGAACTACTTTGAGCGGGGGAATAGACTCATCAAGTATTGTTTACACAATAAATAAATTATTAAAGACATCTTCGATAGATTCAATTGGAGATAAACAATATGCTCAAGATCTTTTAAATATACAATCTTGGTATAACGGAGAGCTTAAAAATTTGAACGATAAATTAGCTCAAAAAAAATCTGAAGCATTACTTAAATATCAAGAAAGAGTGCGAACCACTATACAAAAGCAACAAGCTACGAATAAGCCCGAGCAAACAACTCAACAAAAACCAACACAAACTTTTACTCAAAAAACAGGAGAAACCGGTGAAAAAACTACTGAATCTTATCATGATATTTTAAAAATAAAAAGTATTAATAAACTTGATGAAGCTACATATAAAACAGATAATGTTGATGTATACGAATTAAAACAACTTAAAGATTATTTAGATGCAGAAAATATTCCTTATGAAGAAGATGAAGAAGAGGGAAATATTGATTTCGATAAATCTGAATTAGATAAAGAATGGAAAGATAGAATTGAAAATATTGGATTAGAAGAGATTTCTGATGATGAAGATATATCAGATATTGTAACAATTGAAGATGAAGATGAAGATGACATATATGATATTCATAAGGAAATAGAGAAGAAAAAAGTTTTCTACGTTAAAGTAAAAGATGATAAAAATACATTTATAGGAAAAATTTATAAACTTTACGATGATGATTCGTGGAGAGTTAAAGTAGTTGAAGGAGAATCTGAAACATTTGAAAAATTAAACTATGATCCAGATTATGATGAAATTGATATAATAGCATTTTTAAGAAAAATTTATGATGATGTAGAGCTTTTATCAGAAGATGAATATAGGGATTATATGAAAAATAAAGAAAAAGAAAATATAAAAGAGTATACAACAGAATCATTACATAAAATTCCTACTTTTAATGATTTTTTATCTAACTATAAAGTTAAATAAAACAACTTTACATTTTCTATATTTTTTCGTGAATATATAAAAAAATAATGTTATAGTTTCATAACATTTTTGTTATCATATAAATTATATAAAACTTAAAGAAATTAAAATTAATGTTAAATTATGAAAAAAAATTATGTTTCAAAAAGTCTTTCTGATTTCATATCAGAATCAAAAACTGTATCTCTAAAACGTAAATACGGAGAAAGACCCACTATAATTGCAGGCGTTAACGCTCCTATTAGAAATCAGGTTCTATCTTATGTTGCTGAATGCGGAACAGTGAGTAAGAAAGAACTTAAAAAATACATATTAGGGCTTAAAGAAGGGGGGACAACTATTGCTGCAGCTAATATGTTTCTTAAAAGAAATTCTAAATATTTTATAACTGAAAATAGAAATGGTGTTACTTATTTTAAGCTTTCTGATTTAGGTAAAAGATTAATAAAACAGTTTGCATCTAAAAATTCTTCTAATGTATCTGAAAGTTTAGCTAATAGAAAAGCAGCTTTTCTATTAAAAGAAACTGATATTGAATCAATGCATGATGAATTCCCTTCATCGGATATGAATGATAAATTTGTGAAAGTTTTGAAAAAAGAAAAACAAGAAACTGAGACAGATCAATTCGAGTATTATGAAGATGATGATAAAATTGTTTTAACATATTATAAGAATCCTAGTGCTCATGCAGAAGAGGAAGAAGATGAAGATGAAGAATTTAATGAAATTGAAGAACCAGAAGAAGAATTTGAAGAACCTGAAGAAGAACTTGAAGAAGAGCCTGAAGAAGAATTTGAAGAACCTGAAGAAGAATTTGAAAGACCAAATAAATTTAAAGAAAGATTTAATAAACCTAATGAATTTGAAGATGATTTTGAAAAAGATGAATTTAAAAGACCTGAAGAAAAATTCAATGAACCCGATGAATTTGATAAAGAATTAGAAGAACCAAAAAAATTGAGAGAACCAGAAAAATACGAAGATGATTTTGAAGAAGATGAATTTGAGAAAGAAAGACTTCGTAAATATGATTTTAAAGATAAACAAGGCAGACCTGGAATATACGATATGCATGAAGATCTTGATGAAGCAGCTACTCCTCAATTTCCATCGCATAAATTAACGGGAACAAAAAAATCAAAATTAGACAATATGTTGGATAAAGAATTTCATAATCTTTTAGATGATGAAGATGATAAAAATGAAGATGAATTTAAAAAAATATCTACAAAATCTAAATATGCAAATTCTAAATATGATAAACTTATCGAATCACTCTTATATGAAGAAAATGAAGAAGACGATGAGTTAAAAGATGAAGATGTTGAATTTAAATCTAAAGAACAAAATGATGATGTTGAATCTAAATCTAAAGAACAAAATGATGATGTTGAAGAAGTTGAAATCACCGAATTCATAATTACAGTTGATGATGTTGATGCAGCTATTAAAGAACTTGAAGAATTAGGTGTACATGCTGAAAGAGTTCCTAAAGAAAAAGAATCTGAAGGTGAAGAACAATCAGATAATGAAAAAGAAACTCCAATTTCAGTTAAGAAAGATGAAGAAGATAATGCAAATGAATCACTTAGAAAATTTGTAAATTCAATTTTAAATGAAGCTGAAGACGAAACGAAAGAAGAACCAAAAGATGAAAAAGGTGAAGTAGAAGAACCTGAAATGCCTGAAAATCCAGAAGAAGAAAATGAAGAAGAAAAGTTTGAAGAAGATAAAATAAAAGTTAAAGCTGAAGATTGGGAAATTTTAAAGAAATGGCTAGAAGATAAAGGTGTAGACGTAGAAGAAATGTTTGGTGGTGAAATTGAAACTAAAGAAATTCCTGATGAAGAAGAACCTAATATTTCCGGAGAAGAAGATGAAGATATAGATTTTTCTGAAGTGGATGATGAAGATGAAACTAAAATAGAAGAAGATGGATACACTTTAACTGCCGAAAAAAGAATGAAAGACGAAGATGATGAAGAAGATGAAGAAGATGAAAAAATAAGAGATGCATACACTAAATAATTTCTCATATTATTCTTAATTGTGGGGGAGTCTTAAGTATTTAAGACTCCCTTTTTTATGAATATATAGAAAAATAAAGCTTATTTAATGAATAGGAATAAAAAGGCATATTGTTTTGATTTTGATGAAACTATTGCATTAACAGATTCTAAAATATATGTATATAGAAATGGAATATTTTTTAAAAAACTCACACCTAAAGAATATAGTTTTTATAAACCAGATAAGAGAGATACTTTAGATTTTTCTGAATTTAATGATTCTGATTTAATTTTAAATGCAAAAAAATATAAAATGTGGCCAGTTATACGAAATGTGTATAACGCTGTAAAAGAAGGAAGAAGTAACTCAGAAATATACATAATAACGGGAAGAAATTCTAGTGTAAAGGCGGCGATATATCAATTCTTAAAAAAGAATGGTATAATTGTAGATATTGATCATATAATAACTGTTGGAGATGATAGTTTAGAAAAACATGATATTTCTAAGGAAAAACGTAAATGGTTAGAAAAGATATCTAGAGATCATTATAAAACTATATTCTTTGATGATGACCCGGATAACATAAGATACGCTATGAATATAGAAAATCTAGAAACAAGATTGGTAGAAGATATGGGCGGAGCTGCAGCAACAACGGGAGGTGTTACGTCTCCTATGGCTACTTTAATGAATACTCCTGGAATGGGAGATGCTGTGCCACCTAAAGCTGGATCAATTGGTTCTGGAGATACATTTGGAATGATAAACAGAAAGCCATACACACAAGGAAATGTTATTATAAAAAAGAAAACGAAAAAGAAAAAAAGAAAACTTGTTAGAGAAAGCTTAATAGAAATAATAGAATCAAAAGTAAATGAAGAAGACATAAATCCATATGATAAAATTGGTGTAGAAATTGCAAAGAAATTAAAAGTTAAATTACCGTTAAAGAAAAAGAAAAGTAAGAACAATCAAAACTCAATGAAACTCGATATATAAAACTTTATAGAAATATTGATAATGATTACTATCGAGAATTACCTTAAGATAAAATGTCGTAAACCATTTCTTAATTTAAAATAATTTTTATTTTATGAAAAATTTAGTGAATAAAAATTTGGATAAATTTTTGTTTGAGACCAGTAAACCAAAAAAGTTATCGAAAAAAAGAGATAAAGATAAATTTAAATATTCTTCTAAAAAGTCACTTAGGTCTAAAAGAGCCTCTAATCTAGATATTTAGATATAATAGATATTTTAAATAATTGATTAATTTTCTTAGAAACTTTTTATTTGCGTATCCATATAAATTGAAAATATATTTAGTTAAGTATCATTTAAATAAAACTGCATGGAAAACATAATTATGTTTTTAAAAATCAGAGATGTTAAGTCTCCTTCAAGAGCATATGAATATGATGCCGGAATAGATTTTTATGTTCCTAAATTTACAAAAGAATTTATAAAAGATATTACGGAAAAAAATTTAAATGTATTTAATTCAAATGAAAGTGTTATTTCTTTAGATGAAGAAACTCATAGTAAATATTTTATCTTAAAACCTGGAATGGGAGTAAACATTCCTTCCGGCATAAAGTGTAGAATGTCAAAACCTGGAAGAGCTCTTATAGCATTTAATAAATCTGGAATATCCACAAAATATGGTTTAGTTGCAGGAGCGTGTGTTGTAGATTATTTATATCAGGGTGAAATTCATTTAAATCTAATTAATACATCTACAAAAGATGTTAAAATATATGAAGATATGAAGATTCTTCAATTTCTAGAGATACCAATTTTTAATTCGAATATATATATAAAGAATAAAGAGACAGAAGAAGACGTAAAAAATTTTTACGAAGGAATGTCTACTGATAGAGGAGAGAAGGGCTTTGGCTCATCTCAACATAAATAAAAATAACTTAATAAATATGTTCAGAATGAATTTAGATGTACTTAAGACTTATGAAACGACTCATAAATCTAATAGTGATGGTGATAATGAAGATATTACATTGTTTACCATTAAAAAATTAATTGCAACTGTTTTAAGTTACAATGATTCTAATTATAATCTTGCTCCAGATAGCGTTAAGATGGCGCTGAATACGCTCATTAAATGCGGAATCGTTGAAAGCGATGAAAATAAAAATACTATCCAGATAAACTCATAGAAAATGGACAATTCTTTAAATTTAAATGAAAAGTTTCGTATAAAAGTTTATATAGCATCTCCATATACAAATGGAAATAGAGAAGATAATGCTAATTTACAAATAGATGCGGCATATTATCTATTGAAATTGGGTTTCAATCCATATGCTCCACTATTAAATCATTTTATTGTTAAAAAACACCCCGACATTCATGATAAAGTTGATTGGGTTAAATTTGATAAAGAGTGGTTAGCTCAATGTGACATTGCTGTTAGAATACACTCTAAAGATAAAGATGGAAATGAGATACCGAGTCCTGGATCAGATGAAGAAGAAAGATTTTGCAAAGAAAACGGTATTTTAATGTTGCATTTTAATTCATTAGATGATTTAAAAGAAAAAATGAGAGAGTTTCATACGTATTTAAAATAATGTTAAAATTGAAGATTTGATAAAAGAGTTTAATGAATTCATTAAACTCTTTTTGTATTTTTCTATATAAAAAATAAAAAATATGATTATCAATATTGAGCAACGCCCGAACAAATTAATAGTATCTTACATAAAGAAAGATGGAAATATTGGATTCACACAATTTAATGTTCCAGCAAATCAACAATATGCATATGTATATACTCATAAAAGCCAAGCAATTCCGGGCATTCAATCTTGGGATTTTAAACCTGTTAAAAAGGTCCCGTCACAATTTCTGAATAAACATAGAATTCAAGAATTTTTTATTGATGCTGGTGAAGAAAATACAAAACATTTGTTTGAAGCAAATTTACCTATATTTGCAGCAGCTGATATTGAAGTTGAAGTAACTGATGAAGGCTTTGAAGATCCAGAAACTGCAAAAAATAAAATAACATCAATATGTTTTAGTAGATATCCGGAAATAACAGTTTTGGGAAGTAAAGTTTTATCTGGTGATGATTGTAAATTTATTAATAATAAAATTAATGAACATATAAAGAAATTTAATAAAGAGTATCACTTCATCTATAAATATCATGAAAATGAAGCTGATATGATTTATGATTTTCTTTATAACTATGTGCGTACTGCTCCTCTTGTATCAGGATGGAACTTTTGGGGGTACGATTGGAGATATTTAATGAATAGATGTAAAAATCTTAACATGGATGTCTCTTGGATATCTCCAACTGGTCAGTGGTATAATCAAAAAATAAGAGATAAAAATAGAGATGTTTTTATAATGCTTCCTCAGCATAAATTGATTGTTGATTATATGGCTATATATCAAAAGTGGGATAGAAATATAGAAGTTAAAGAAAATGATACACTTGAATTTGTGGCTGAATCTGCGTTAGATATTAAAAAGGTTAAATATCCTGGAACGTTACAAGAATTATATGAAAAAGATTATGTTCAATTTGTATTTTATAATGCTATAGATGGTATTCTTGTTGAGCTTATAAATGAAAAGTTAAAAACAATGAGTACATTCTTAAACCTTGGAAATATTACAAGAGTTGAAGCTATGTCAGCCTTTTCTCCAATTTCAATGCTTGAGGCTACTTTAACAAGATATGCATATAAAAGAAGACAAGTATTTCCAAAGAGTGAAAGAACCCTAGAAAGAGAAAGTTATGAAGGTGCATTTGTCTTTGATCCTAAGCCTAACATGTATTCATGGGTTGCATCATTTGATTTTGCTTCTCTATATCCTTCAATTATGAGACAATTTAAACTTTCAATTGAAAATTTTTTATTTAAAAATAAATCATATGAACCAAAACCAACCGAAATAAAAACATATAGCGGTTCAGTTTTCGATGCATCTTATGAACCACTAATTTCAGAAATTTTAACAGATTATTATAAACAACGTAAAGATGCAAAAAAGATTTCGTTAATCGCGGAAAAAGAAGCATATGAATTACAAACTATATTAAAAAAACGTATGGAAAATAATCTATGATGCAAGTCTTATAATTAATGGATATATAGAGTAAAATACATTAAATGCAAATGCAAGAAAAAATTAAAGATTTATTAACTTATAATGGAAAAATTATTCCTCAAAGATGTAATTTGCATTTTATTGGTAAATATCCAGATGTCTATGATTATATCATGCAGTCATTTGATGAATCATATTCATTACAAGAAAAGATATATTGCATTGTAAATTCAATACCTAAAAGACCAACATGTAAAACTTGCGGCAAAGAAATTAAATTTAATCATGGCTATGCTAATTTTTGTTCTAGAAAATGTTCTAATAGTAATGAAGATGTGTTAAAAAAGATTAGTAATGGTGTTTCAATTTCATTAAAAAAGGCTTATAATGAACGAGGATCTGAGATAAAACATAAACGAAACGAAACATTTAAAATTAAATACAATCAAGACGTTACAAGCCCATTTATGCTGCCAGAAGTTAAAAACAAAATAGAAAATACTCTTATAAAAAAATATGGAGTTAAAAACATATTTTATTTAAAAGAATATAGATCAAATGGCAGGCAAGTTTCTCAAGATAAATCATTATTACGTAATAAGATATTTGGTTATGACATTGAATATTTAGATAAAAACTTAATAAAAATTAAAAATTTATGTAAAATACATGGTGATGTAACCATGAATGCAAATGATTTTTATAATAGAACATATCGAGATAGAAATGATATTCAATGTATTTTATGTAATCCTATTCATTCATTTTCATCATTTGAATTAAAATTTGAAGAATTATTAAAAGAGTTAAATATAACAAATTATTTTAAAAACACCAAAACCTTAATTGATCCTTATGAAATAGATTTTTATTTTCCAGAGTATTCTTTAGCAATAGAGTTAAACGGAGTTTATTGGCATTCAGAAATTTATAAAGATAAGATGTATCACAAATTAAAATGTGAATTGTGCGAAAGTAAGAATATCAGACTTATACAAATTTGGGAAGATGATTTCTATAATAAGTACGATATCATTAAATCTATGTTGACACATGTTTTTAAATTAAAAGAAGATACTATTTATGCAAGAAAATGTACAGTTAAAGAAATAAGTTCATCAGAGTATGTATCGTTTTTAAAAGAAAATCATCTTCAAGGAAAGGTTAATTCATCTATACGTTTAGGCTTGATACATAATAATGAAATTGTTGCAGTAATGGGATTTGGAAAAATTAGATTGCCACTAAAAAGAAAATCTGAAGGAAAAAACTATGAATTGCATCGTTTTTGTATAAAAAAATACTTAAATATACCTGGAGCGGCATCAAAACTAATGCATTATTTTGATCATCATTTTACTTATGATAAACTTATAAGCTATGTCAAGCGAGATATATCAAATGGAAACGTTTATGAAAAGATGGGATTTAAACTAACTAAAATATGTGATCCCGGTTATTATTGGGTAGTAAATAACAAAAGAGAATATAGATTCAACTATAGAAAAAATAAAATTTGTACATCTGAAACTAAGGATAAAACTGAAATAGAAATAATGCATGAAAATGGATATGTACGTTGTTTTGACTCAGGTAATCTTTTATATGAAAAAAGTAATTCTGTATTCAATTCTTTATATATGAACCATTAATTTTAAAGAGAAAAGATGCTAAAAAAATTTAAATAACAATAAATGAGATACATAGATCAATATGGCTTCATACTCGATTCTTCTAATGAAGTAGATCGGGGAAAAGGTGATAGCATAGGAACATTATCACTAATGTATTTATCCACTAACAAAGAAGAATACTTAACACCTTTATTTAAAGCTTATGATACATATACATATCAATTATATAGACATCCTGATTATCGCGGTATATCAAATGATATATCAAGAGATCATACTATATATTGGGTAATGGCTTTATCACATGCATATAATAATAAACATGATCTTTTATCTTTAGTTTATTTAAGATTATTTGTCAAAAATAGAAAATGGAAAATTTCTAATAAATTCTCACGAACAATTGATATGTGGATATGGGAAAATATTATGTTAAGAAATGTGATTAGATTAACTTATTCTATGTCTAAATTTAAAAAGAAGATTCTTACATCAAAATTATGGAATCATATATATTATATCATAATGATTCCGCAGATGTTTTTCATTATGTTGTGGAATAAAATTGTAAGAATATTATTTAATATTGATAAAAAAGAAATGTTTATGTTGAGCTCATTGGATGAATCATTTTGTGGTAAAGAAAATTATAACAAGTGGGCTAAATTATTGTTTCCAGCTTATGCTAGACATATAGCAGCTTGGCAATTACATATGCTTCCAAATAGTATTGGAAAAAGAATTTTACAAGGGTTATATAGAAAAATGGATGTTGGAAATGCTGTAATATTAGGCTTATGTGGAGATAAGAGATTAGCTAAAACTCTTGATATTATATACAACCCGCTAACAGGGTATAGATGGAGTACTGAACTCAATAATACCTCAGATAGATATATGATTCATTATAAAGACAATGATATCACACCCGATAAAATAGTTTTAAGATATGTTACAATTTTAAAAGATTTAAAAAAATGAAAAGAAAAATGAAAAAATTGATAGAAAAATACGAACTTCTTTCTCGAGAAGTAAAATATCAAGTAAGCTTTATCGATGATTATAGTGAGTTTGATTTTGAGTATTTGGGAAATGTTTTAAATGAGATGAAAGAACTTCAGAAAAAAATCAATGATACACAGTAACACTGATTAATATGAAATTTAATTTCAAAATTTTTTAACAAACATTTAACATAAGAACACCAAACAAAAAACCTGTTTTTTTAATAAATAAAAAAATATTTCTTATTTTTTCCTTTAATTAAATTAAATTAAATATTTATGATCAATGAATACACTGAAAAAGAATTGATAGAAGCTAGTTTGTCTTATTTTAATGGAGATTCACTAGCTTCTACTGTATGGATTAGTAAGTATGCTCTTAAAAATGATAATGGAAAGTATTTAGAAAAAACTCCATCAGACACGATAAGAAGAATAGCAGATGAGATTTATAGAATGGAAAGCAGATTTCCAAATCCTATGTCTAAAGAACTTATTAATGAGTACTTAGATAATTTTAAATATTTTATTCCTGGTGGTTCTATATTATTTGGTCTTGGAAATAGTTATCAAACTTCTTCTCTCGGAAATTGCTTTTTTATTCATAATGGAGTAGATTCATATGGAGGAATATTTAACATGGATGAATCTTTAGTACAATTAATGAAAAGAAGAGGGGGTGTAGGAGTAACAATAGAACATCTTAGACCTTATGGAGCAAAAGTAAATAATGCTGCGCAAACCTCCACCGGAGCAATATCATTTATGAATAGATTTTCTAATTCTACAAGAGAAGTTGCGCAAGATGGAAGGAGGGGAGCGTTAATGATTTCTTGTTTTTCGCCCGATACATTTGTATACACTGATAAGGGGTGGGAATATATCACAAAAGTGATTGAGAGGTGGTATAAAGGCGAAAAGCCTCTTTCGTGGACGCATGAAGGGTTTAAAGAAATTGAAGCTATTCAAGAATTACCTGAAACAGAAATTTATGAAGTAACATGTGAAAATGGCAAAACTATAAAAGTAACAGCTGATCATAAATTTGTTGTTAAAAATATTAACACGGGTAAAGAATATTTAAAAGAGTTAAAAAATATTGATGTAGAACTAGAAGAAATGGTATTTTGGGAGGTGTAAAACAAAGATATATATAATAAATGCACTATAAAAATGAATTTCTTAAAATTAAAATTACTAAAAACTGCAAACAATAAATATTGGAGAGATATTTATGAAATTGATCAAGAATATTTTATTTTTAACAATAAAAAGTTTAAAGTAAAACATTCATTATCAAATTTAAGTAGATACTTAAATACAATAAACAAAAATATTATAGAATTATTTAATATTCAACACAAATGCAAAGAATGTGGAACTTCTACGAAAATATTTTTTTCTAGAAATAAATTAACAGTATATCATTTTTGTTCAGTTAAATGCCAGAAAAAATACAAAAAAGATAATACTGTTAATATTTGTAGTATATGCGGCAATGAATTTTTAACAAAAGATAAAAGGCATGAATATTATGGAACATGCGGAAATACTGAATGCATTATTATTAAAAAACAGGCGAGAAGAAATGCTATAAAAAAATTTCATTGGAGAAAAACAGATTGCGCAAATGAAATAGAAACAAAGCGAGTAGAAACACGATTAAATAACGATAAATTATTAAATAGAAAATATATTGCGTGGAATAAAGGAAAAACTGGAATATATTCAAAAGAAACTATTGAAAAAATAAGAAGTGCAACTATTAAACAATTACAAGATAGAAAAATTAAAAAAACAAAAATAGAAAAACGAATAGAAGAATTTTTAAAGGAACAAAATATTAATTATGTATATAGCTTTATATTAAAACAAAGACAATACGATTTTTATCTTAAAGATTATAATATTCTAATAGAAGCTGATGGAGATTATTGGCATGGTAATCCTTTAAGATATAAAGAGTTGACTGAAAGACAACAATTAAAACAACTTGATGATAAAATAAAAAATAGAATAGCTAATGAAAATGGATATACAATAATAAGATTTTGGGAAAATGATATTTATAAAAATTTTGAAACAGTAAAAATAAAAATAATAGAAACAATAAATGAAAAAAAGTTATTCTAAAATATTAAGTATTAAACCTGCGGGTAAATCAAAGGTTTATGATTTTACAGTAAAAGATACTCATCGCATTTTGGCGAATAATTTTTATACGTCAAATTGTAGTATTGACCATCCAGATATTATCAAATTTATCACTAGTAAAGATGACTTAACAAAAATCACTGGCGCAAACATATCAGTTAAAGTTACAGATGAATTCCTAAAGGCAGTTGAAACTGATTCGGATTATATTCTTAAGTGGCCAGTTGATAGTAAAGAAACAAACATATCAGAAAAAATAGTATACAATAAATTATATAAAAGAGATGACGGGTCTTATATAATGAAAGTTAAAGCTAAAGAAATATGGGACACAATTATTCGTCAGGCACATAAAACAGCCGAGCCTGGAGTATTGTTCTGGGATAATATCATAAAAGAATCTCCTGCCGATTGTTATAAAGAGTATGGTTTTAAAACACTTGGAACAAATCCTTGCGTAGTAGGAGATACATTAGTAGCTGTTGCCGATGGAAGAAATCCAATAACAATAGAACAACTAGCAGAAGAAGGAAAAGACATTCCTGTTTATTCTTTAGATAATAATGGAAAAATTGTTGTTAAAACAATGAGAAATCCAAGATTAACTGGATATAATCAACCTATATATGAAATTAAATTAGATAGTGGAGATTCTATAAAAGTTACAGGAAATCATAAATTAAGATTAAAAAATGGTTTATATGAAGAAGCTAAAAATTTAAAATATGGAGACATTTTATATGTATCCTCTATATCATATAATATTAAAAATAAAATAAAAAACTATATATCATATACATTTACCAAATATATTGCATCAAAGCCTACGCATCAATATAATAAAGATACAAAAATATTAAAAAAATATAAAGATGCATTATCAAATGGATATAATGCAAAAATAACTGATGATAATCAAGTAATAGTAGAAAAAACTTGTGAAAAATGTGGTAATAAATTTTGGACAAGTTATGATACAAGAGAATATGCATTTTGTTCTGCGGAATGTTCAAATGAATACATAAATGAAACAATGCATAAAAATGAAAGACAAATAAATGAAGGAACAGAATTTTATAAAGTAATTTCTGTTGAATTATGTGGATATGAAAATGTATATAATGGAACTGTAGATGACTATCATAATTTTTTCTGCGGGGGATTTGAAGAAAAAACAAAATCAAATAAAACAAAATTAATATTTCTTAATAACTTGCAGTGTGGTGAAGTTCCTCTATCACCTTATGACTCATGTAGATTAGGCTCTATTAATTTATCAAATATGGTAAAGAATCCGTATTCTGATAACGCTTCAGTTGATTATAATTTATTGGCAAAGGTATCAAGATTTTCTCAGAGATTCATGGATGATCTTGTTTCACTCGAAGAAGAAAAGATAATGGAAATTATAGCTAAAATTGAAAGTGATCCAGAAGATTACGAGATTAAAAAGACTGAGTTAAATTTATGGAAAAAAGTTTTAGATGTTTTAAGAAAAGGAAGAAGAACAGGTATAGGAGTTCTTGGATTAGGCGATATGTTAGCTAAACTTGGAATTAGATACTCCTCAAAAGAAGCAACAGAATTAACAAATAAAATTTTTCAAACAATTGCTGTTAATTCTTATAAAGAATCTGTTAATCTTGCTAAAGAACGAGGATGTTTTCCAATATGGGATGCTAATAAGGAATCTCAAAATCCTTTCATTATAAGAGTAATAAGCAATAACTTTTCAACAGAAGAATATAATGATTATTTAAAATATGGAAGAAGAAATATTGCTAATTTGTCGATTGCGCCAACAGGAAGTCTTTCAATTTTAGCTAGAACAACTTCTGGAATTGAGCCTGTGTTTAAATGTTATTATAAAAGAAGAAGAAAAATTAATCCGAATGAACAAAATGTTAAAATAGATTATAAAGATGAAAATGGAGATTGTTGGCAAGAATATAAGGTTTTTCATCCTGAATTTAAGAAATGGTGTTTAGATAAAAAAGGAATAACATCTCTAGAATCTCTAAAAGATGAAGAGATTAATAATCTTATACTAGAATCTCCCTGGAATAATTCCGAATCTCATAATATTGATTACCTTGAAAAGGTTAACATGCAAGGAGTTATTCAGAAATGGATCGATCACAGCATATCAGTATGTTTGAGTAAAGATACACTTATTGATACAGATAAGGGGTTATTTTATTTAGATGAACTAACAGATTTTAATAAAATTAAAGAAAATGAATTTAAAGAAAACACTGAATTTGATGGAAAAGTCTTAACTCATAAAAATAGAAGATCAAATATAACATCGTTTTATAATAATGGAGTTAAAACTGTTGCAGAAATTACACTAAAAAATGGACTAAAAATTAAAAGTACTTTAAATGAACGTTATTTAAGATTAAATGAAGATATTGGAAAAGTTGAATGGGTAAAATTATCAGATCTTAAAGAAGGTGATAGAATAATGCTAAAAAATCAATTTAAGAAAATTTAAAAAATATTAGAAGAATATGGAAAAATATAATTTTTTATACAGAGATGAAAGAATTCCTATTGAATATAGGATTGATAAAAATAAAGCATTAGAATTATTTAATTTTATTAAAGAAAAAAATATTGAAACAAATAACAAATATTTATATCCATTAGCATCATGGGTAGGTATAGATTTTAAAAATTATAAAAAAGATGAGGATTTTTCAGAAATAGAAAAAATTGAAGTATTAAATCCAGAAGAAACATATGATTTAGAGATAGAAGACGATCATTCATATGTAGCAAATGGAATAATATGTCATAATACTCATAATTTACCAGAGAATATTTCACTAGAAGAAGTTAATAAAATCTATTTTAAATCATGGAAGGCGGGCTGTAAAGGATGCACTATTTATAGAGAAGGATCTAGATCAGGAGTTTTAGTATCATCAGATAAAGAAGATAAAAAAGATGAGTTTAGTGTAGTAAATAACGCTCCTAAAAGGCCAAAGGAATTAAATGCTGATTATTATATCACTTCTGCTAATGGAGTAAAATACGCTGTCATCATAGGACTATGGAAGAATAATAAACCATATGAAATTTTTGCATTCGAAAATCCGCCAATAGATAAAAATACGTCTGGAAAAATTATAAAAGTTAAAAAGGGACAATATAAGTTTATTAATAGTGAATTTGAAATTGACAATATTCAATCGGCGGCCGGTGGTGTTGAAGAAAGAGCTCACACTATATTTTTAAGTATGCTATTAAGACATGGCGTACCAATAGAACATATAGTAAAAGTTGCTAAAAAGATCGATGATAACATAACATCTTTTAGTTCAGTTTGTAGAAGAATTCTATCAAAGTATGTTAAAGAAGATAATAATAAAGAAAAGTGTCCAGTTTGTGGAGGCGATTTAATAAGAGAAGAAGGTTGTGTACATTGTGATTCTTGTGGTTATTCTCGTTGTTCTTAATTTAAAAAAAGATGTTCAATACACTAATGCTCTGATACATGTATCAGAGCATTGTTTTTTAAATTAAATATATAAATAAATAAATGATTGATGACAGAATTACTTATAAAAAATATAATATCAGAGATACTTTTTGGTAATCGTATATGTGAATCTCTCGAAGATAAATACGTTGTTGATTATTTATATGAAGAGCTTATGTTAGAAAAACTGTTATATGGTGAGCCTATAACAATAGAAGAATTAAGAAAGCTATTGAGAGATAAAATAGTTAATTTTGAATTTATAAAATTAAATGGAGAAAAAAGACCGGCAAGAGGAACTCTTATGATGAAATATATTCCTCAAGATCAACATCCTAAAGGAATTCGTCCATCATCACCCAAAGTCGCAACGTTTTATGATCTTGATAAAAAAGATTGGAGATCGGTGTCACAAAAGAGTAAAGAAATAGTTTTAAAGAAAGATGAAGAAAAAGGAAAACCTGTTATAATGGTTAAAGAAAAACCGGAAGGCGAGCCTGAAGCTGAAAAAGAAAAAGAAACAACAAAAATCGAAGAACCTGCTAATATTAAACAAGAACAACCAAAATCAGAGCCAGAAGAAGTTAAAACATTTTATTTAGTCAATCCTAAAATAGGAGCATCAAAAACTGTTGATACTACATTAACCGATGTTATGAATATGTTAAAGAAAATGGGTTCAGATTGGAAATTTGTCAATAAAGATGAATTTGATAGAATGGAAAAAGAGATATCTCAAAAAAATAGTAAAAATATAACTGATACACTCTCTCAAAATAAAGAAAAAGAGATTGATAAAAATACAAAAACAAATGTTTCCCCGAATAATATAATCAATAAAGAAGAAAATTTGGACAATAAAAAAGCTAGTGAAATTTAAACTCTTAATTATAAATAAAATAAATTATGACGGATAAGAAATTTGATCTGAATGACATAGTATTGATTCCCGCTGAGAAAAGCGAAATAAATAGTAGAAGTGAATGTGAAGTAGAAACAAGTTTAAATACTCTTCCTTTAATGGCTTCTCCAATGGATACGGTTGTATCAGAAAATAATTATTTAACATTTATAGAGAATAAAATTATACCATGTATACCAAGAGGCTTATCTTATAAGCATTTAGAGAATGATTATTTATATTTTCAATCATTTGGATTGAAAGAAATAGAAGATCAACTTGATTATTATTATAAAAGAGTAAAACGCCTCTTTTCATCTCAAGATGATGTTCAAAAATTTTTTACAGTAAATACACATGAACATTTTTATCATTTCTATCATTTTCCTAATGTTTTAATAGATATCGCAAATGGCCATATGAGTAAACTCATTGATATTGTAAAACAAATTAGAACTACATTTCCAGACATACAACTTATGGTTGGAAATGTAGCTAATCCAGAAACATTCATTAATCTTGGATTAGCAGGAGTACAATATATTAGATGTTCAATTGGAACGGGCCAGGGTTGTACTACTGCGGCAAATGTATCTATTAATTATCCATTAGGTTCTTTAATATCAGAATGTTATAAATTACGTAAAAGCTATAATATAGATACAAAGATAGTTGCAGATGGAGGAATGAAAAATTATTCTGATATTATTAAAGCTTTAGCTCTTGGAGCTGACTATGTTATGATTGGTTCAATTTTTAACAAATCAATTGAATCCGCAGGGTTTAATTATTTATGGGGAATTAAGATAAATAATAAAATGGCTGACTTATTGTGGAGATATGGTTTCCCTATTTACAAAAAATACAGAGGAATGAGTACAAAATCAGTACAAAGAAGTTGGGGAAAAAGTAAATTAGTTACATCTGAGGGAATTACAAAATATCAAAGAGTAGAATATACATTATTACAGTGGGTGGAAAATTTTAGAGATTATTTAAGATCAGCAATGAGCTACTGTAATGCAAGAACATTAAATGATTTTATTGGTAAAGCGGAATATGTATTTATAACTGACGCGGCGAGACGTAGATTTGAAAAATAAAATAATTATGGCAATAATTTTATATACAAACGGATTAACTGAAGAATATAAACCAAAAAATTTAGTTTTCACAGAAGATGAAATACTAAAATTATTTGATGATGACGCTGAATTAGGAACACTTAGAGCGGTTGATATTCTTAATACATGGTGTGTTTATCAAAAAAATAAAATAGATGAAGAAGATTATAATAAGATAGCATCGCATATAATGGATGTTGATTTATATCATCATGTTGTATTCATACATGATTCTGAGATAAATAGTGAATGGAAAGTTACAGATGATATTATTTACAAGACTTATAAAGACTTTTTAGTAGATTTAAAAGAAAAAATAGAAGCAGTTGCAGATAATATTATAAGAAAATACACAGAAGAAGCAGAGGCAGATGGAAGTATAAATTCTTTGCCTTTCCTTATAGCAATGGGTATAACTAAAGATAAGAGAATATTATTTGAATATAATCCCGAAAGACAATCAAAAGAATTTTATGAAAATGAACAATATGATGTTTTTTCTGAGAAAATATTTGAGTACTTATCAAAAAATAAACCAAAAAAATCTCCATTTATTATATTCTCTGATAATAAAGCTGTAATTATTGTAGAGAAAGAATATGTTAATGATTTTTTAGATAAATTAATTGATAAATTTAAGAGTAAAGAAAAATATGAAGTATGCGATCAAATAATAAAGATAAAAGAAGATTGGATGAAAAAACAAATAAGAAAAAAGACTACAAAATCTAGAAAAACAAGAGAATCTAAAAATAACTCTGAAAATACTGATGGAAAATAATGGAAACATAATTCTTCATCAAATACAGGAAAAAAGACAAGAGAATGATGATACATCTTTTTTTTCAGTAAAAGAAATCATACCAAACTGTTCTTATTCAAATAAACCTAAAGTTCTTACTAAAAATGATAATGATATTTACTGGTATGATTTAGATTTAAGTTTAAATTTAGTAGAAAATAAAAAATTTGTAGGAACAGAGATCTATTATGATAATGGAAGAGTTGGTATAGGAAGAAGTCCTTTGTTCTCTTATAAAATAGATGTAGCAGTTGAAAAAAATTCAACAATTACGGCTCTTCATATAGGAGATGGATCTTATGGTTTTTCATTTGGCAATGGAACTGCATCCGGATTTATTCCTGAAATTATAGGTATTGGAAGTGATGAAACTAACTGTGGATTATATTTCATAGGAATAGCTGGAAATAATTTATCATCAAACATTCCTCTTATAATAATGGATGGAAGAAACTATTATGGTCAAAAACTTATAAATAGGCCTATATTTGGAGTAACATCTGGAAATTATAATGAATATTTACTTTTAATGGATGCCTCTGGTAACTTAAATATAAATGGATATATTGATACAAATGATGTATATATAAACAAAGTATCACTGATAAGTATAATAAATGATTTACAGCGTCAAATTGATGAACTGAAACAAAAATAACATGAAGAAATTTCATGATAAATGGAAAATACTAAAATAAACAAATGTTTCAAGGAATACTATTACTTATTTCTACACTACTAATATTTCTTTTATCCAAATATTTAATTTCTTCATATGAAGATAAAAATGAATTACCTATATGTAGATTTACTATAACAAATCCAGAATTTGAAATTTGTGATAATACAAAAATAGCGAACTTTAGAGTTTATACTAAAAATAAAAATTGGTACTATAGAGATTTTCCAATAGGATTTAAATTTTATTCAAATGATAAATTTAGATCAAAGATAAGCATATCTTATGTGGTTACAGGTGATGATGAAAAGGAAGTAATATATGATAGAATAGTAGAATTTGAAGATACTCATACTCCTACACATCATATTTATTATATAAACGATATTATAGTAGGCTCTATTAATATATCCATTGAAACATATTCATACTATGGAAGCCCAACAGTTTTATTTGAGATTCTTCAAAATAATAAATGTGATTTAGACAAAGATTATAGGCTCGAAATACAATTTTAGCCATATGTTAAAAAATGTTAAAAAATGTTAAAATTTTAACATTATATTTAAAAAAATAGTTATATTTACATTATAAATTAAAAAAACATATGGACATCAAAATTCTTGAAGCTGAATACCTTAAAGCTAAATTGGCATACTATGATGGTGATCCAATAATGTCAGATGAAGCATTTGATGCTCTTGAGGAAAAATTAAGATTGGCTGGTTCAAAGGTAATATCACAAGTTGGTTCAAAAAGAAAAGATTTTGATTTTCCTCATCCAAACTCAATGAAATCATTGTCTAAAATTCAAACTGAGATAGGAAATTATCGCGAATTTGAGTTTATTGAGTGGGTTACCAAAAGAATGGAAAAAATCTCAAACTATTCAACTCATTTACTCTATGCTCCAAAATTTGATGGTAATGCTATCAATATTATATTTAAAGATAGAAAGCTTAATTTAATCCTAACAAGAGGAAATGGAAAGCTTGGAAAAGATATCACAGATAGGCTTAAAGATCATGTTCCAAATACAATAAGTATTGATGGAATAGTTGAAATTAGGTGTGAAGCTGTTATGCCTAAAGAAACATTCAAAAATAAGTATAGTGATAAATTTACAAATGCAAGAAATATTGTAGCAGGAATACTTGGAAAAGATGATATTGACAGTGAAATGATATCTGATTTAAAAATTATTCCAGTTCATCTTTTAATAAATGGAAAGCACAATGATATTAATATTATTAAAAAAGACATAGATAATTATACAATCTTTTCTTCAGATTTTTACATAGATACCATACAACCAACATCAAAAGATTACTTAAACGCCTTTAAGAAATGGGAAGAAAAAAGAGAAAGTTTTCCCTTTCAATTAGATGGAGTAGTTTTTTCCTTTCCATGTGAGTTTAGAGAAATTCTTGGCGAAAATGAACATGACCCAGAGTGGGCTATAGCAATAAAATTTACACCAGATGAAGTTGTAACAATAGTTGAAGGAATAGAATGGAATCTTGGCAAAACCGGAGAACTTACACCTGTAGTTTTACTTAAAGATGTACAATTAGCCGGAACAACTGTCAAAAGAGCATCAGGATATAATGCAGGTTATATAGTTAAAAATAAAATACAAAATGGATCTATTGTAAGTGTATGCAAAAGAGGCGATATTATACCTGCCATCAAAGAAGTTGTATATACAGTGAACGTAAAAGATGAAAATCAAATAAAAGACAGTCTTCCAAAGAATTGTCCCATATGTAACTCTTCTCTTATATTTGATGGAATTCATTTATATTGTGATAACGAAGATTGCGAAGGAAAAACAGCAAAGAAACTTGGTTCTGCAAGTGCAATGTTGGATCTTAAAGGTGTAGCCGGAAAAACATTAAAGCCTTTTGCAGAAGATTTTTCCAACATATATGAACTTTTCATATGGATTCTTAAAAATAAAGAAAATGCAAATCTAGAAAAATATGGAATAAAAAATAATTCTAGATCGAAAGAGATATTTATCGATGCATTCTTAAACATAAAAACTCTTGATTATGACCAAGTTATTCTAATGTTAGGATTTAATGGAGTTGGAAAAAAATTAGCACAACAAGTTGCAAGAGAATATTGTGGAGTTTCTTACGATTACAAAGGATTTGAAAAATCACTTGTTAATATGTTTCATGAAAAAGATATAATAAACTATATAAAGAATATTGTAAGTGAACTCGAATCACACGGTGTCATCGTGAATAAACCTGAAGATAAAAATGATAATGAAATGATATATATATGTATGACAGGAAGCCCTAAAAATCACGGTTACAAAACAAAAGAAGAATTCATAGCTCAATTTTCAAATGTTCAAGAAATTTCACTTACAGATAAAAGGTGCCAATATCTTGTTACTGATGATTTAAATTCATCAAGTTCTAAGATGAAAGTCGCTAAACAGAAAAACATTAAAATTGTTACATATACTGATTTTGTAAAACAATTTAAAAATGAATAACCTTAAATCTATAGTATCAAACATTTCATCTCAAGAATGGGTTAAATATTTACTTAAATTTTGTAATGTATATCTTGTTGGAGGATGCGTACGAGATTCTATTATGAACATTGACGCTAAAGACATTGATATAGTCGTAGAAGGACTTGATATTTTTAGTGTTAAAGAATTGTTAAAGCATTATGGAAAAACGAATATTGTAGGCCAATCTTTCTCTGTTATTAAATTTGCTTCAAATGATAATCCAGATGTATATTTTGATATAGCAGTTCCTCGTATAGATATAAAAACTGGATCGGGCCACAAAGGATTTAAAGTAAAAACAAATGGCGTAACAATTAAAGATGATTTAAGAAGAAGAGATTTTACTATAAATTCTATTGCAGTTAATATTAAAACTAAAGAAATTTTAGATCCATTCAATGGAATAAGAGATATAAATCAAAATATTTTAAGAGCAACAGATGAAAGATCTTTTGTAGAAGATCCATTAAGAATTGTAAGAGGCATCCAATTTGCATCTAGATTTCATTTTACTATAGAGCCTACAACGTTGCAGTTAATGAAAAATAACTGTAAACTTATAAAGGAAATTTCAGGAGAAAGAATAAAAGAAGAATTTGATAAAATTTTGAATAAAGGAGGATCAACAAAAATAGCTCTTGAGTTAATTGAAAAGAGTGATTTGGATAAAGGATTATTTGATAAAAAGTTCTCAAATAAAGATTTTGAAAATTTTGATAATCTTGATATAGTTTCTTTCTATTATATCTTATCATTTCTTGGTGATAAAGATCCTGTTAAATTTTATAGAGATAGACTTAAAGGAGAAGCTGAAATAGTTAAAGCTCTTGATACATTTGAAAAGTATTTTGAAAGATTTTCAGAAGATAAATCAGAAGAAGAAGTTCGCTGGAATGTTTTCGTTATGCTCAAAACATCTCCAATTCTACAAAATGTAAAAATATTGCCGCTTAGAGCAAAAAAGATAATTAAGATGATGAAAGATGGGATAATTCCAATGAAATTGGGAGATATACCTGTAAATGGAGTAGATTTAATGAACAATTTTCCAATTGGCGCGGGTGAAGAACTTGGAGGAGCTATTCAATTTATGTATAAAGAAGCGTTAATAAACAAATTTAACTGGAAGGATAAAGATGAAACTATAAATTATTTAAAAACTTTATAATCAATTTATCATATATTGTTTAAATAATCTTTTTATGCAAACCTTTTTACCTTATGCAAATTACTCTTTAAGCGCACAAGTTCTTGACAACAAAAGGTTAGGAAAACAAAGAGTTGAGTGTCTTCAGATTATTAATGTGCTTGAAGGAAAACAAAAAACTCGAGGATGGGTGAATCATCCAGCTGTAAAAATGTGGGTTGGTTACTTAGATGCTCTTAAATTTTATTGTAATTGTTGTATAAACGAATGGATAAAAAGAGGTTTCAAAAATACCATGAAATTATATGATGTAGATGAAAATAAGATAATTAATCCATGGTGGTTTGGAAATGAGAACTTTCATAGAGCAATGAGAGCAAGATTGATAGAAAAAGATAGAGATTTTTATCTTTCAAAGTTCCCGGATGATGAAAATTTCAATAATGGAAAATATTTGTGGCCGGTAAATGAATCTAAAACATTTAAAATGATATAATTTGTATTACAAATTTTATTTATATGGAAAAAGTTAATACTTTAAACAACGAAAGAAAACTGGCAACAATAGCTAGAATAGAAGAAATAAAAAGTATTGAAGGCGCTGATTCTATTGAATACGCTCGTGTTCGTGGATGGTGGGTTGTTGTGAGAAAAGGAGAATTCAAAGAAGGAGATCTTTGTGTTTATGTTGAAGTTGACTCTGTTCTTCCCGATGGTCTACCTGAAGAAAAGAGAGAAGAGTGGAAAGCTCTTAATAAGCAAATGAGTAAAGCTAGTGAAGAAGAAAGAGTTGCGCTTCGTGCTCAAATGGATGAAATCGTAAAAGCAAACACTCGGCCAGAATTCGAGTTTCTACGAAGTAAAAACTTTCGTGTCAAAACGATAAAAATTTTATCAAAGTTGAGTCAAGGAATATGCTTTCCTATAAGTATTCTTGATAACGTAGAAGCAAAGGTTCCTATAATTGAAAATCAAGATGTAACAAAAGTTCTTGGAATTACACAATATGTTGCTCCGGAACCAGCTATTATGGGCGGAGATGCAAAAGGATTGTTAAAAAATGTGAATATTCTCGTAACAGATGAAGAAAGACTTGAGAACTTGGTAGATGAATATGAAACTCTTCGTAAATTTCATTATGTTAAAACGGAGAAACTTGATGGTTGTCTAGATGAAAATACACTGTTAGAAACAGAAGATGGACTTATGACTATTAGAGAAATATGTGAAACTAAATATGATGGAAATATTAAATCTTTTGATATTGAAAAAAAACAGATAATTTATACAAAAATTACGAATCATTCTATAAAATCTAATATAAAAAATAAAAAATGGTTTGAAATAGAACTTGAAAATGGAAAAAAGCTATTATTGACTGAAAATCACCAAGTATGGATTCCCTCATTAAAATGCTGGAAAAGAGCTGATGAATTAACAGGTGAAGAAGAATTGTTAGTAGACTGAATATATCATAAAACTTTTAAAAGAAAAAGTATATGAATACATCAAAGATTAAATCTATAAAAGAAGTTAAGAATGATTCTCTTCTTTATGATATAGGAGTTAAAAAAACTGCATGTTTTTTTGCAAATGGCATATTAGTTCATAATTCTTCTTTTACTGCTTATATAAAAAATGGAATTTTTGGTGTTTCTGGAAGAAATATAGATTATAAGAGGCCTCCTGAAGGCACTCCTCTCGATAAAATGAATGTTTACTGGAAAGCTGCTATCAAATATAATATAGAAGAGAAAATGAGAAATATGCAATTTATGTATAATCTCAAAAATTTTGCTCTTCAGGGAGAATTGATTGGTGAAGGAATACAGAAAAATTTATATAAACTTAAAGGACAAGAAATTTGTTTCTTTGATTTATTTCTTATAGATGAACAAGAGTATCTTGATTATCTAACATTTTTGAAATTAATGAGAGAAAATGGTCTTCAAACAGTTCCTATTTTAAATGAAAACTATACTCTTCCCGAGAGATATCTGGATCTTCTAGAAGAAGCAGATAAAACAAAAACAGCATTTGGTAACAATTCTAATCAGCTTATAGAAGGATTTGTATATGTAGCTATAGAAAAAGAAGCGAAAGATACCGGAATAACTAGAGCGCCATTTAATAGGCTCTCATTTAAGGCTAAATCTCGAGAATACTCTACCTAAAAAATGTTAAAAATGTTAAAAACTGGATACAATATCCAGTTTTTTTGTAAAAATATGCTCTAAAACATTTAAAAAAGTGTTAAAAAAGTGTATACTATATTCAAATTTTTATTATATTTGCATTAAAATAAAAGACTTTATTTTATGAGAACGCGTAAAAGTAAATTAAAAGAAAGAATAAAAAATATTCTACTGAGATATCATCAAAGAAAATCTAACTATATTTCTATTTATGAAATTATGGGAAAGGACTATGAGAACAGTATACAATTAAGAGCTATTAAAAATGTTCTTTTTGATAAAGTTCTTGTTTTAGGAGAAACTCGAGAAATGTGGATTCTTAAAACTCAAGATAACTGTTCAAAATATGAAGATTTTATCACATGTGTTACACGAAATGTTCAAAAAGAGATAGAATCTATAAAAAGTAAAGATAATGGCTTATATGGATATGGAGCTATAACACTAAAAAATAAAAATAATGGCATACGGAGACAGTATAGATAAACAGAGAGGCATTGCTAGAGAACCATTCGTTGCACAACGAATTCTTGACTATTTTAAGTCAATGGGTATGGATGTTAAAATGGAACGCGCATCTATCTTAGAAGATATGCATAAAAAGTTCGATTACAAGTACACATGTGATGAAAATCAATCATTCGTCAAAACTGAAAAAATCACTGAAATAAAGGTCGATATCAAGTGTGGAAAGACTTTTACGCTATATGATGATCTCGGGAGAAATACATTAGACAATTCTGAGTCTACATGCATTGTATATGAACTATTTGAAGGTGATGGTTTATGGTGGATAAACACTGAAAAGTTCAAAGAATGTATAGAAAGAAATAAACCGGAATTGAGAAAATCAAAGATAAATAATAGTAAATACTTCTTTATTAAAGATTACCTTCAAGATAATAAGGAGTTTCTTAGTAAATTTGTTAAATACATAAAATGAATTAGTGTTAAAATTCTGTTAAAAAATTTTTTCAATTCAGAAAAAATGATTATATTTACTATATAATTTAAAAACGTAACAATAATGTCTAAGATGTGGCATTTGGTATATGTATATACCACAGATGTTAAAAAGCCTCTTGGTAGATTTAAAGTTGGAAAGGCTGATAGAAAAGCTGATACTATTGAAGAGGCTGCCATGATTCGTATTCGTGAACAATTTACAGCTGGAAACAGAGATGAAAAAATTGAACTTTGTCACGTATTTAATGCAGATGATCTTCAAATGCGATCAATTGATCTTGAAAGCAAACTCCATAAAATATTAAGACCATATCAAGTAGGTGGTGAATGGTACGAAACTATTGACATTCAGCCCATTCTCTCTGCTTATAATAAACTTGCATATAATGTACAACGACCAAATAATTACACTCTTCGTAAAGAACAACGCGATGCAGTCGAATCTGCGTATAAATATTTTTCTGAAAAAAGAGGAAATGTATTTTTATTTAACGCTATAATGCGTTTTGGAAAAACTTTTTCTGCATATAGTTTAATGAAAAAACTTAACGCAAAAAAGGTTTTAATTCTTACTTACAAACCTGCAGTTGGAGACTCATGGATGACAGATTTACTTGATGATGTAAAATTTGAAGGCTATGATTTTTTAAATGCTAGAGATTTTTCAAAATCATCGCCCATTTCTCTTACAGATCAATTTGTTCTTTTTTCTTCATTTCAGGATATTCTTGGAAAAAATCTTGATGGAGACATTAAAGAAAAATGGCAAAACACACTAAAAACTCATTTTGATCTTGTTATTGTCGATGAAGTACATTACGGTTTTCCTTCTGATAAAGCACAAAAATTTCTTAAACAAATAAAATATACTTATCGTCTTGATTTATCGGGAACTCCCATTAATCTTATTTCATCGGGATATTATGATGAAGACCAGATTTATACTTGGAATTATATCGATGAACAGGAAACAAGAAAAGCTAATTTTGAAAATGAAGCGTATAAATGGCTGCCTCGAATAAATTTATATACATATAAAATTTCTGATGAAATTCTTCGATACATTGATGCTTATGATGAAAATGAAAGACTTACGTTAAATAAATTCTTTGGAGCTTCTGATGAATTTATATTTAATAATGACGCATCTGTTGAACAGTGGCTTGACAATCTGGCAACTCCCGAACCTCGTTTTCTTAGATCACCGTTTAATGATGATGAAATAAAACATCATCTTAAACACATGTATTGGTATATGACATCGATTAATTCAGTTAAAGCGATGGCTAGAAAATTAAGACAGCATTCATTTTTTAAAAAGTATAAAATAATTGTAGCAGCAGGAGATAATGATGGTGAACGCGGAGATACTCTTAGTCTTGTTCGTGATGCCATTTTTAAAGTAGATAATCAAATTGCTGATGGAAAAGGATATATAGGAACCATTACAATTTCTTGTGGAAAATTAAACACTGGTGTTACAGTTCCTAAGTGGAATAGTGTATTCTTTTTAAATGAGCTTGAAAGTGTACAGACATACTGGCAAGCAGCATTTCGTGCAAAAAGCCCTAATAAAGCTGATGGAAAACTTGAAGCATACATATTTGATTTTAATCCCGATAGAGCCTTTAATATGTTGTACAACTTTGCTGAAGAAAATGGAAAAAGTACAACATCAAACATACAGGTTATTCGTAGACTTCTTGATACAATGAGAGTTATGGCATATGAAGGAAATCAACTCATTAAATCAAATGTTGAAGATCTTCTTACTCAAATTGTTAAGATAGGAGCAAATGCACAAAACACAATTGCAAAATTTAATCATGATTGGCTCTTTAATAAAGGTGTAACTATAGATTCTCATATGATTGAAATTTTAAGAAAATTAAATCCTAGTTCGGGGGAAAAAATAGATCCTCTGGTTGTTGCTAAATCAGAACATGGAAAAGGAAAAACCTACGAAATACGAGTAGAAAAAGATGAAATTTCTCTAAAAGAAAGAAAGACTCTTTTTTCTGAAATGATCAATAGAGCTCGTACAATTACAGCAGCTATTCCAAATTTTCTTGCGGTTTCAGACGAAAAAGAAGAAAGAGTTGAAGATATTTATAGAACAAAACAAACACAAGCATTTAAAGAAATTTGCGGAGTTGAAGTTGAAGAATTTAAATATTTAGTAGAAACTGGTTTTATAAACAAATATAAAATTAACAAAGCAATTGAAAGTTTTTATTTAATGGAAAATTTTTAATAAAGTATTAAAGAATAGTATGTGCACTATACAAGAATTAGAAAAACGCAAAAATATACTCAAGTATTTGAATTCTCCTTCAAATTCTGAGATTTATACTCCGGCTTCTCTAGTTGAAGAAATGCTGGATAAATTACCTAAAGAAATATGGAAAGACCCCAATTTAACATGGTGTGATCCTTGTGCAAAGAGTGGAGTTTTCATATTAGAAGTCATTATAAGATTAATGAAAAATTTAAATATTGGAGACGAATCTTTTACATATAATCATATTATAAATAATATGGTTAGAGCTTATGTTAATGTTGATAGAAATAAGTGGGTAGTAAGTAAGATGATTTATGGAAATGTGGATGAAGTTAATAGAGTTGAATTATTAGAAATAGATAAAGTAAAAATAGAAAATATGCCGAAATTTGATGTTGTAGTGGGAAACCCGCCCTATTTAAAAAATGTTCATTTGAAGTTTTTAAATTTAGCTTTTGATATATGTAATGATAATGGAAAGATAGTATTTCTTCATCCTTCATCTTGGCTTATTTTAT
>Ga0078972_1005501_pt1 | contig 32016 bp, 24 predicted proteins | sample YelNatPaOPGAMG01_FD_67568 | JGI IMG/M metagenome (GOLD analysis project Ga0078972, IMG submission 67568) | Hot spring thermophilic microbial communities from Obsidian Pool, Yellowstone National Park, USA - OP-RAMG-01 (SPADES assembly) (version 2) | ecosystem: Environmental > Aquatic > Thermal...
GGGATCGCTTTCCTGCCTCGCCACCTGTTGCCCACGCCCGACAAGGCGCTCGAGGCGATGCCACAGGAAAACGGCTTGATGGAAGAAGGATAACCCCCAGCCCTTTATTGGGGGAGCTAGAGAGAGCGGGCTGCTGCATTGCAATGCAGCAGCCCGCTCTCTCTAGCTCCCCCAATAAAGGGCTGGTCGGCAGCAGGGCACTTTGCCAGAACTTAGCTTGCGGTCACGCTTTGGCAAAACGCACGAAATTCAGGCCGATGAACGCCAGAAAGGCGATGGCGGCGCCAAAGGCAAAAGGCGCTGCCGGCGAGATATTGGTCCACAGGAACCCGGCGATCACGCTGGCTGGCAGGGCCATGACCCCGATGGCTGCATTGTAGAGCCCATAGGCCGCGCCCCGGTTCGCATCGGGGACCAGTTCCGCTACCAGCGCCTTGCCCGAGCCCTCCGTGAGGGCATAGTAGAGACCATAGAACGCATAGAGGCCCCAGATCATCCAGGGCTGGCGTGCCAGGGCAAAGCCAAGATAAGTGAGGGCATAGATCGCCCAGCCGTAAGTGATGGCGCGGCGCCGGCCGATGCGGTCGGAGAGCTTGCCGGCCGGGATCGCCGCGGCCGCGGAGACGAGGTTGAAGAGGGCATAAACCACCGGGATGATGGCGGCAGCCACGCCGACGTCCTGCGCGCGCAAGATGAGGAAAGCGTCGGACGAGTTGCCCAGGGTGAAGAGGAGCATCACGGCCAGAAAGCCCACGAACGGCCCCTTCAGCACCGCCAGCGAGATGCGCTGCTTGGTGACCGGCGCCTTGCGCTCGCGCACCCACAGGCCGATGATCAGGAGCGGGAGCGCGGCGATCACGCCTGCGAGCAGGAAGACCTCACGGTACTTGTTCGGATGGTTGACCCACAATCTCAGCAGACCATAGGCAATGAGCGGGCCGGCGACGGAGCCCAGCGTGTCGAGGGTGCGCTGCACGCCAAAGGCAAAGCCAAGCTTCTTGCCGCCGGCTGAACCGGCCACCAGCGCATCGCGGGGGGCATCCTTGAGGCCCTTGCCCACGCCATCCGTTAGCCGTAGCCCAAAAGCGGCGTCGCCACTGCCGGCCAGGCCCAGCGCAAAGCGGCCGATGGCCGAAAGCATATAGCCCACAAAGACGACGGCCTTGCGCAGGCCCAGCGCATCGGAAAGGTAGCCGGCGCCGATCTTCATCAGGCTGACCACCGTCGTGAGCGAGCCCTCGATCAGCCCGATGTATTCCTTGTTGAGGCCCAGTACCGCTGTGTAGAACGTGGGCAGGATAGGTTGGATCATATCCTGCGCCAGGCCGCCGAAAAAGGCGACCCAACCGAGGGCGATCACATTGCGCCCAAGGCCCGCCTCTGCCGGTGTGGGCTGGGTGATACGGGTTTCAGTCGTTGTTGTGCTCATCGCGCACCTCATCCTCCAATCAGCGAAAGTAACTACCCCAGGTTCAATACTGGACGCGGATCAATGCGGAGAGGACGGGGAAGGGAACCGCAGATGGATGCAGATAAACGCTGATGAATGCTGATCCAGCACTAGGCCAGACCATCAGCGTTCATCTGCGGTTCCATATCGTCCCTTCGACTTTGCTAAGAACGCCTAACAAAACCCCTTTCACCGTTTCTCCCCCTTCCCGCAGGGCGGGAAGGGGGCCGGGGGGATGGGCGTTACATGTAGCGCCATCTGCACCACTGGTTTTGTTCGGCACTCTAAGGGCAGGCCTCCGAGTTCTCCGCGTGAGACCCCGTTTTGAGATCAACGAAAGCGATACACCAGGATGGCGCCCGCAAGCATGACCGCTGCTGCATAGATGAACCCGGCCGCTGGCGATACGACGGTCCACAGCAAGCCCACGATCACACTTGCGGCCAGGTCGCCTACGCCGTTGACGGTGCCCATCACACCATAGGCGACGCCGCGCGCAGCCGAACCCCCCAGGTCGGCGGTGAGCGCCCCTTCCAGGGCATCCTCGGCCGCGATGTAGGTCCCGGCCAGGGCAAAGAGCAGGAGCAGGTAGCCGATATTGGCCAACGGCAGCGCAAAGGCCACGACAAAGCCGGCCGAGACCACAACGCCCAAGAGGTACCCCAAGGCCAGGAGCCCGCGCCGCCCCAAACGGTCGGAGAGCGCGCCGATGGGATAGGAAGCCCCCGCATAGAGGGCGTTGTGAGCCACGTAGAGCAGGGCCGCGATCTGGGCGGCCCGCACCAGGCCATAGGCAGGTGTCAACAGTTGGGTAGCGGCCAGGATGAGCAGTGTGTGGGCATAGTCACCCGCGCCAAAAACGCCGACCCCCACCAGGAAGCGCCGGTACGAGCCAGGCAAGGCGCGCACGGTGGCCCAGAAGGGGAGCCCGGGCTGCGGCGCGCGCCGGCGCTCGCTGACCAGGGCGGCAAAGGCTACCGCGGCGCCCAACCCGGGAATCAGCGTGATGGCGAAGATCAGGCGGAAGGGGGTGGAGGGGTGTGCTGTCGCCGCGGGCTGCAAGAGGGCCAACAGGCCCACGGCCAGCAGAGGACCCACGATGGCCCCCAGGGTATCGCCCGCGCGGTGAAACCCGAAGGCTTTCCCGCGCGCTTCAGCCGGCACCGACTCGGCAAGCATAGCGTCGCGCAAGGGGCCACGGACGCCCCGCCCCAGCCAGCCGAACAGGCGCCCCAACAGGACCATTGGCCAGGTCAGGGCCAGGGAAAAGGAGGCAATGGCGATGCCGGTCAAGGCGTAGCCGGCCACAGTGATGGGCTTACGGTGCCCCAAGCGGTCGGAAATCCAGCCGGCGCCGAGCTTGACCGTGCTCGCCGCCGCATCGGCGACGCCCTCGATGGTGCCCAGGGCAATGGGGGGCGCGCCCAGAGTGCCAAGGAAAGCGGGCAGCACAGATGTGGCGGCCTCGTGCCCGGCATCGGAGAAGAAGCTGGTGATTCCCATACCGACCACGTTGCGATTTAGCCAGCGCTCACCGGGCGCTGGCACGATGTCGAGCGCTGCTTCGCCGGCGGCCGTCTCGGTCGGCCGGTCCAGTGGCTCCGCCTCGGGGACCTGGGCTTCTCCGTCGTCGGTTTTGCCGTCCGTGGCTATCCCTCCTCCGAATATTGCTTTGTACAGATCCTCGCCGTAGCTGGTCTGCAATGGCTTGCCTTCGCTAAGCCTAAAAGTCCGTCTTCCATCAGCTTGCCTCTCGGCTCGTAGGAATAGGGCGCCTTCACGCTTGCTATTATAGGCCCCATGTGCGAATGCATAAAGATGCGTGACAAAGAATACCTTGATACGTCTCTTCAGCAGCGCGCTCACGATCTGCCGCGCAATCTCCGAGCCTTCCCTCTCGTTGGTCGCGGCAAAGGATTCATTGAACAAGATCATAGAGTCAGGCACGATCTGATCAACGATGATGCTCATCCTGGCGAGCTCTTCGTCGAGTTTCCCGCTCTTCATGGCGGTGTCTTCTTCTCGCCTGTAGTGTGTGAAGAGGCCCGCGCAAGTATTGGCGCAGAAAGACTCGGCTGGCACGAACATACCGCACTGCATCATCAATTGCGCCAGGCCGATACTGCGCAAGAAAGTGGATTTGCCGCCCTGGTTGGCGCCCGTGATGACGACAAGGTCCTTGCCGTCGGCATTCACATCGTTGCCCACAACTCGCCGCTTCATGGTCAGCGCCAGGCAGACGTCATATAGCCCCGTAAATGAATGTTTGCGTTGGCTGGAATCAACGGGCAGGGGAAATGAGATCGGCTCTCCCAACTGAGCAAGCTGCTCATGGAGGTTCAAGCAACCGACATAGAAGGCTAGCTCAATCCGGAGCATCTTGAGGAAGCTATCAATATGGTCAGCCGACTGGGCAGCCGCGTTGGCCACGAGGTTAATGCCCCTGTTGCGCAAGGCAGAGAGCGCCCTGGCGCCGTGCTCGTCGCGGGGATGGATGCTGAAAGCGTAGACCGGGCGCCTTAGCGCCAAGGCCTGCCTCACCCAGTTACGCCGTGTTCGGCGCGGCTTGTGAAGCACATAGTTGGCGCCTTCATTCCCCTGCCCCAGTTGGGCGCTGAGCAGGACGCCGTTACGGAACCTCAACGTTTTGAGATGCCCCTCCACCACCGTGAAATAGTCGTCGTCCAGCTCTTGCGCAATCATGGCAAAGAACCTTCTAAAGCCCTCCGATTCGAAACTGGCCGCGTGCTCGTCGGCGATTTTCCTTAGCTTTCTGAGCAGCTCCACGAACATCTCCAGCATTCCCACCGCACCGCTGAGTACACTACTCGGGTAGGAGGTGCCGAAGATGCCCAGATACCTGTTCCTCTTGTTCTGCATCGATTCGATCGGGATCTGGTATATTGCCCTGACGACGGCGCTATTCTTCAGACAATCGCGCAGGATGTCCTGGCGATAGCGTATCGCCTCCGGGTCATGCAGACTGGTCAATACCGCTTGCCTGGCCATCCTGAACAGGAACTCGTCCCCGGCCGCCATCGCCTGGAACAAGGTGTTGAGTTCCATGTCCTGCATCAGCGCCTGCTCATGCAAGGGCAGTTCTTGCTCCGGGTCGAAATCCCGGTCCCGATACATCAGAAAAACCCTCATAACTGGATGCGCTCCATGATTTGCTCATAGGTCACGCAGTGCTTTTCGGCAATAGAGAGAGCATAGGCAAGCCCATCGGCAGGCTTTCTCACGATCCGAAAGGTGCGCAGGGCAGGATTGTCGGGCACGACCGTGCTGACCATGCTGACCACTTTCTCGCTAAAGGAGGCCATCTCATCCACAAACGTGACCCAGACGCACAGGCAATCCATCTCGACGATGCGCGCCATGACCTCTTTGCTTAGAAAGATAGCATCCTGTAGGGTCGTGGACGAAAAAGCCTCGTTGATGATGAGGACGCTACGTGGGGTGGTTTTCTCCAGCATGGCATGGGTTCTGACCAGGTCATCCTGCAGTTTCCCATGCAGGTCCTTGATATCTTCTTCCCTCTCGAAATGCGTCAAGATCCGGTCACAAAGCCAGAGCCGGGCCTCCCTGCCGGGGACGGGGCAGCCAATACCGGCCAGGTAGTGCAATTGCCCAAAGGTGCGGGCGAAGGTGGTCTTGCCGCCCTGGTTCGGGCCGGAGACGACGAAGATTCGTTCCTTGCCTCGCAAGAAGAAATCATTGCAGACAACAGGGGTATTTTCTGCGATGAGTTTACGCGCCAGGGCGATGTCGAAGCCTTCGTAGTTATAGACTTCCCCTGTCTCGCCAATTTGCGGGTAGCAGAACTTGAGGCCCGCTTGTTTGAACCGCGCAATGAACTCGAGATAGGCCACATAGAACTGGATCTCCCGGTCGAATGTGCGGATGGTCTCGTCCAGAAAATAGGCATGGCTCGCGCAGAACTGGTGCAGGCCGGCAAACACATCCGGGTACAGTCTGGCCACACAATCGACGATCTGGGCTTCGACGTGGTTCATGCCCGCCTCCACGTTGAGCTTGCTTCGGTAGTCCCGGACTGCACCCTGTCTGAACTTGGCGAAGGTCTGCTCTACCTCTGCGCTATAGTCTGTTTCCGCTTCATACTTGTGGACCTTGACCTTGAGGCCATTGATCGTCACACAGTACCTGATGCGAGATAGATCGGCTTTGACTCTCGTTGCGTCGGACACGAGCGACCTGAAACCGTCCGAGTTTGTATAGCCCGTCACGTAGCTATGGAACGCTAACAAGCCACGCGCTTTCAGGTGCGCGTGGTCCAGGTCACGAACCAGACCCGTGACCGCTTCGCAGTAGACGAGCGCCGCCTCCAGGAACCATCCTTCTTTGTGATGCTCAAAGTCAAGTTTTTCCACCAGGGCAAGGTAGCGACGCACGACGATCATTTTCTGCGCAAAGGCCTTGATGCGCTCCAGCAGAACCGCGTCCTCAAGATTCTGCATGATCTCATGACGATAGTGGATGGTGTCGATATCGTCCAGGGGGGCGAAGAAGAACGGTTTGAGGTCATAATCCTCTCTTCCCGTTGTGATGGCGTCGATGACTTGACCGAGGTTCAAGTCGGCGAAGAAGGAAGGCGTTTCATGCGTTTCCTGCCTTGTGTTGCCTTTTTCATAGAGCATGCTGTGGAACGTCATTGGGAAAACACCTCACTCGTCGCCCACGAAAAAGCGCACGATGCGCCACCAGGAGTCGCGCTCCGGCCCCCAGGCCTCATCGCGGTGGTCCCAGTTTACTTTGTGAATATACAGGGCAAGCTCTTCCTGTAGGCCCTGCAGCCTGGCCAGTTGGCGCCGGCGAACCGTTCCTGCAGCCTCGGGCGGTGCTTTCCGCAAGAGCGCCTGGGCATGCGGCAAGCATACTTCCGCCAGCGTAGCCTCGGACTCTGGCTTCTGAGCCAGCAGCGAGAGCTCCTGGGCTATCCAGCCATCTACAATTCTGGCCTGGGCAGCACAGATCGAGCAGGAATGGATGATCTCTGCGGTGGGCCGGGGCGAGTGCCTGTTCCGTGGCAGCAAGGCCCATGTGTGAGCTGAGGATCCTGCCCCCGAAACGAGCAGGCGCAACTCGCCTGCTGCAGCCTGCGCCCAGCGCCGGGACCACTGATCGATGCTGGCCTGGCGCAGGCGGCGCAGGGACAGGGCGTAAAGTTTCCAGGCATGGTCTGAGCAGAGCCAAAGCACATCGCCATTCTTGGCCGCGTCAGGCGCCAGCAACGTCTCGAGTTGTTGCTGCTCGGCCTCGCGCTCCAGTGTGCAGGCCCTGCACGCCTCATCTCGCCCGTCAGTCATTTTCCATTCTCGTGCCCAAGGCTGCACATAACGGACGTGGTCAAGCGAGCCAGGGAAAAAAGGCGGCGGGCCCATCAGGAGGCCCAGCCGATGGCCAACCTCAGGCGGGGCAGCCATCATGTATTGGGGTGGCGGGCTGGAAACGACTGGCGCTTGCAGTGAGGTTTCGAGCTTGGCAGCCTTGTCGGCTAGAAGCATGTCCCTCTCCCTCGGGCCAGCGAGGGCAAGCACCTGGTCAAGGTGGGCCAGGCAGAGACCATCGGATTCCTGGTAGCGGCGCACAAAGCTATCGACCCTACAGTAGCGGATGAACGAGTTGACATAGTTACGTTCGATCCCTGCCCTGGCGGCGCAGGCCGGGCAGCCATGGCCGGGCACAGCGGCATCAAGATTTCCTGGGTGGCCCATGGCGATATGATTGCTGCCATTGCGGGCTTGGAGAGAAACCTGGCAATGCTGCAGGAGCAGCGAGGCCAGGCTCTCGTAGATGATCGCGGTAGCCAGCGGGCCGCCCAAATCAGTACGAGCGGCCATAGCCCAGGCATGGCGGCGGCAAAAGCCCCACGAGGCGCCGATACGCCTGCGAATGCCCAGGTCAACCACGCTCTCTGCCAAGATAACAGTCAGCCACCGCTCTTCCTGCTTGAGGAGAAGCCGGCACATGGGGCAGCCAGGCTCTTCAAAGGCGCCCTCGAGGGAGGCCTGCACAATGCCTTTGCGTGTCCCGATCTTGTCTCTAAAGAGTCCACCATCTATGATGCGAGATAGCATCATTCGTCACCCACAATAGGCCTAAGGCTTGCCGTTGGCATCCTGCCTATGAACATGGAGCCCAGGGCGCTGTTCGCGTAATCCCTTGCCCCCGGCTACCTGGACGATCGCATCCCAGGGCGCCCCCGCCTCTTCACCAATGGGTTCGTGGCGAAAGCGGTAGTCCTGCTTGCGGATGTATTCGCTCAGGTTCCACTGCAGGGTGCGCAGGGCAGCCGTCTCGCTCTCTACAACGGGGGCGGCCTGGCCAGCGGACGATGCCAACATCAACGCCAGCCGAAAGTGCTGGACGCAAAGCGCCGAGTGATCTTGCCCGGCAGAGGCCCCTGCGAGGATAGCCGTCACCGTCTCGTTCTCCACGGCCGCCTGCAGCGCGCAGGCCGCACAAGGCGCCTCGGGCAGCAGGGTCTGGGCCGCTGCCTTCATCGCCCTGCGCATGCGCGGCCGCCCCAACAGGGCCTCCAGCCGTCCCGCATCGCCAATCACTCGCACATCGGCAGCCTTGAGCCCCTGCAGCCTTTGGCTGGCGCGCACAGCCTGGGGCGCCAATACGCCGGCAACCCCGGGGCGCTTGTTGACCTGGAGCAGGCGCCAGGTGTGGGTGTTGCAGAGGTGCCGAGGGGCAGTATCCGCTGAGAGCGCCGCCAGCCAGGCATCCACAGTAGATGCCACCCGCGAGCACACCGGGCAAGGCGGCTGGCCAGCCTGAGGATCAGCCTTACCCATCAGCCGGTCCATATCCCAGGCGCCTGTATCACCCTCCAGGCTGGGCGCCTCGAACGAGTGCACAGCTCCGCGCGCGCCGGCAAGGGCCTCGGCGAGAGTGGCAGCATCGGCGCCTGCAGGGTCAGCCAGGGCAGTTGCACGTTGGGCAAAGGCAGAAGCCAACAGGTCGAAATCGCGCCACGAGCGGGCACGTTGGAGCCCCTCTACCAGATGGGGCAGGCAAAGCCCGTCGCAGGCTACATAGTGGGCGCGGAAGCTCGGATCACTCATCTGCTCCAGCAGGGTATCGAGATAGCGCCGGCATGACCGCTCCAGGCCCCGGCAGGCCGGGCATTCCTGTTGTGGGGCCAGTTGGGCGGCCAATGAGGCTGGGCGCAAATCCGCGGCGCCCAGCACATGCAGCATTGTGTTGGTGATATCGCGGTAGATGATGGCCGTGCCCAGGCCATCATGGATCTCATCGGCAAACTGCCAGGCATGATAGTTGCAGAAACCCCGCGCCGCCCGCAGCTCAGCACGTGAGACCGGATCATTGACGCACTCGTAGGAGAGGGCATCCAGGTCTCGCCAGACTGCCTTGAGCCCCAGGCGGCAGACGGGGCAACCGCCTTCGCCCAGGGCCTCGAACACCTGGTGGGCAACGACATGCTTATTAGGAAGGGGATTGGCCATAGTTCATTACTCGCCCAAAAAAAAAGCTTCTACCTGCAATTCACATTGCCAGTAGAAGCTATCAGCCGGCCTGACCGGCGCTCGTTGCGGCAACAGCCGCTGGCGCTGCGAGCTTCATCGCGACGCCTTGCAAATAGTATGGCTTCACTATAGCACAGGCTACTCGCCTCGTCAACGCTTCCACCTCCTGCAGTAGGTGAGCCAAAAGGCCAGGCCGACAAGGCTCGCCCCCAGGAGATTACCGAGAGTCACCGGCGCCAGGTTGGAGAGCAGGAAGTGAGGCCATGACGAAGCAGGCATGTGCACAGAGACCGCGCCCGCCGCTCCGCCGGTGCCAAAAACCTGGGCCAGGAAAGCGAATGCAAAGGTGAACAGATTGGCGATACTGTGTTCAAAGCCAATAGCCACGGCGGCCGCGACCGGGAACAACGCAGCCAGGGCCTTGCCTGCAGCGGATTGCGCATCGTAGCAGAGCCAGAAAGCCAGGCAGATGAGGCTGTTGCACACTACGCCGAGGGCAATAGCCTGCACAAAGCCCAGCGAGCCCTTATCGGCCGCTGCCGTGAGCACGGCCCAAGCTGCAAGCGGCCTGCCCTGGATGCCCCCAAAGGCAGCGACGGCAACCACAACGGCGCCCAGTGCATTCCCCACGTAGACGATTGCTTCGTGGGCCAGCACCTTTCCGGCAGGCGCTTGTCCGCTCAAGCAGGCTACGATGGTTTCGGGGGTGGCAAACAACTCGGCCTTGGCGACGATGATAGGGATGACACCTGCGACAAATACCACCCCCTGGAGCAGCCGGGTCACACCAAAAGGCATGTCGCCGAAACTCGCCACGATCGTGACCAACACCATCGCGAGGCCAAAGTAGGCCCCGGCCAAAATCGCTCGCCCCAGTGTCGTGAACGCCCCGAGATTGGCCCGCGCTATGCCGTCGTGCTCGGCCTGCCAGGCTATCAATGCAGGTGCCAAGTGGTCTGTCGCATCGGTCATCGTTCAGCTCCTCATGATGGGTAGCCGAAGATCCAGCGTCTGCACAGCCTCGGTGATGTGGCCAGCGCAACAGCGGTGCCGCAGAAACAAAAAAAGGCTTCTACCCTGCAGCAAAGCAGTGGGTAGAAGCCATCAGCCGGCAACGCATGCTGGCAAGCCGGCGGCCGGGCCGCCCTCTGCCGCGAGCTTCATCGCGGTAGAGCCTTACCTTGTTTATGGAGTACGACTATACCACACTGCAGGCACATTGTCAAAGGCCGATTCTTCGCTCCCTTGACACCTTGCCTCTATAGTGCTAAGCTTGAGTGCAAGGCGATGGGGCTCGCCGAAAGAGGGTTACCCTCTGAACTGTCGAGTGGTCAATGGCCTGCAGGCCATGCAGGCTGCTCATGACCTCTCATCTGTCATGAGCCGTGTCCGACTGATAGCCTCTACTCCCGCAAGTTTGCCGGCGGGTGGTAGGGGCTTTTTTCGTGCGTCGGCGCCCCGTACTGGTGGATTTTCACCAACTGCACTGCCCCTCTACCACGGCTGAGATATAGTATGGAGCGATTGCAGATATGGGTAACTATGATGAGGCTTATCGCCTGCGGGATTTCACCCTCCTCAAACAGGATGTGGCGGCGCTGGTGCGCTCTGCCAAACAACTCTACCATGAGGCAAGCCAGAAGGATCATGAGGATCAGTGCCAGGCGCTCGTCACCCGCCTGGCAGCGGACCGATTCAACCTGGCCGTAGTCGGCCAGTTCAAGCGTGGCAAGAGTTCCTTGATGAATGCGGTGATCGGGCGCGCCCTGTTGCCAACAGGTCTTTTGCCGTTGACGTCGGCGATCACGGCCCTCTGCTATGGCCCGCAGGAAAGGGTGGTCCTGCGGCGGCGAGGATGGACACTGCAACCCGAGATTGGCTTGGATGAGCTAGCCGAGTATGTCACCGAGGAGGGCAACCCGGGCAACGAGAAGGGGTTGATCGAGGCCAGGGTCGAGCTCCCCGTGCCCTTTTTGCGCGGAGGCCTCTACTTTATCGATACCCCCGGCATCGGCTCGGCCCGGCAGGAAAACACGGTCACGACCTATGAATTCCTGCCAGAGGCCGACGCGATCATCTTCGTGACGAGTGTGGAAGCACCGCTGAGCGAGGCCGAGGAGAGCTTCTTGCGTGACATTCGCCAGCAGGTGCGCAAGCTCTTTATTGTAGTGAACAAGCTGGACCTCTTGGAGGCGCCGGAACGGGAGAACGTGTATGGGTACATACGCGCAGGCATTGAGCGCGTCGTAGGGTCTGACGGGCTCCGCCTCTACCCCCTCTCGGCGCAGCAGGGCCTGGCAGGCAAACAGCACGGAGACGAGGCACTTTTACAGGCAAGCGGCCTGAAAGAGTTTGAGCAGACGCTCACGACCTTTCTGGCAGAGGAAAAGAGCCAGGTCTTCCTGGTATCCATCCTGGACCATCTACTGCAGGTCCTGGCGCAGGGGGCTGCGGGTCCGCGTATGCAGCCGGGCAGAGGGCCAGCGGTGCCGCCCGAGATGGAAGAGAAGGTGCAGGAACTGGCGACGGCAGCTCGCTCGCTGCGTGCCATGCTGTTGGGCACAGAAGTGGAGGTCGCTCCCGCACTGCCGCAATCCGTGGACCGGGCAATCCTGGACCGCGCTGTAAGGGCCGGGGCCGCGCGACAGCAGCAGATCGGCGGGCGTGCGCTGGCCAGCGATCGCACCTGCCCCATCTGCGCAGTGCAAAGCCAGGTGCTCTTTGACTTTTACGCACAATGGCAGTACACGCTGAGCACCGATAGCAGCGCCCAGCAAGCCTTCACGGCTGTGCGGGGTTTTTGCCCGCTGCACGCCTGGCAGTTCCAGCAAATTGCCAATGCTCAAGGGGTCTGTGCCGGCTATGCATCGCTCGTCGATGAGGCAGCCGCTGAGTTGCGCCGGTTGGCGGAAGACCATACTGGGAACGCTGGCGCCGCTATCGGCACTCTCTTTCCAACGCCAGAGGCCTGCCCTGCCTGCCGGGTCCTGCATGCGGCGGCGCTCCCCCAGGCCAGGCTGCTGCTGGCTCAACTGGCGACAGCCAATGGCCAGCAGCTCTATGCCCGCTCGCCAGGCCTGTGTCTGCCACACTTGAGGCTGACTCTGAGCATTGCCGGCCCTCAGGAAGCCGCTTTCCTCCTGCAGGAGCAAGCCCGGCACCTGGAGCAGACTTCTGAGGACATGCAGAGCTATATGCTGAAGCGAGAGGCTCTGCGGCGAGACCTCTTGAGCAGCAGTGAAGAAGGCGCGTGGCGGCGGGCCCTGGTGCAGCTCGTGGGTGAGCTATCGGCGCAGAGCCCGGGGGGAGAATAGCTGCCGTCCGGGTGTTGACAAGCCCATAGGGTAGACTTGGGCACACTTTGTGCTCAGCGGTTCATAGTGCGTACTGATGTGTGCACTATGAACCGCGGGGGTATCGGCGCACGCGGGGGGCGGATGACGCAAGTGATTCTCATCGGTCTGGGCGGCCTTATTGGGGCAGTAGGCCGCTATGCCCTGGCCGGCCTCGTGCAAGATTGGACCCAGAACTTTTCCTTCCCCTACGGCACCCTGGTGGTCAACGCAGCCGGGTGCCTGACCATTGGCTTTGTGAGCTACCTGGCCGAGGCGCGGGGCTTTCTCTCCGGCGAAGCGCGCGCAGCTGTCTTTATTGGTCTACTGGGTGGGTTCACGACCTTTTCAACTTTTATGAACGAGTCCTTTCTGCTGCTGCGCGAGGGTGAGATTCTGCCTGCGGCCGCCAATATCGTGGGCCAGGTGGTCCTGGGCCTGGGCGCCGTCTGGCTAGGGCGCGCTGTCGCTTTTGTGATTTGGAGGTAAAAAGTGGAACTGCCCAAAGAGGGCTGCCTGCTTCGCATTTATATCGGTGAGAGCGACCGGCATGGGAGCCAGGAGCTCTACGAGTGGCTCGTGATGCAGGCCCGCGCGCAGGGGCTGGCCGGAGCGACCGTCTTGCGCGGCATCATGGGCTATGGCGCGCACAGCCGCATACACACGTTCAAGATCGAGCGGCTCTCGACCGACCTGCCCATTATTGTCGAGATCATAGACACCCGCGATGCCATCGAACGCTACCTGGATTCCGTGGAAGACAGCATTCATGAAGGTCTGGTAACCCTGGAGAATGTCCAGGTGCACGCATACCGCTGGCGCACGCCCCCGAGCACCGGGCAGAAACCCTCATAACATGCGCCAGCGGCGCGTCTCTACGTATGGCTCATGGCCTCTACGTAGAGACGGCACGGCCGGCCGTGTTATGATGCATTCAAAGCCCGATCTCCGCCAGGAATTCCCCCACCACGCGATCGTACTCCTCCCGGTTCTGCCAATAGGCCTGGGCATGCCCGCCATGGGGCAGGTAGAGCCTCTTGGCGCCAGGCTTGTGCGCGCATAGGTCACGGCTCATCTGCGTGGGGACGTAATCATCCTCCAGGCCGTGGATGAACAGGATGGGCGCGACGGCTCGCTCCATGTCGCGCAGGGGGCAGATGTCATCGAAGGAGAAATGCAGCGCCAGCCGGCAGAGCCACGCGGCCACGTGGAAGAGGGGAAAGGCCGGCAGATGATAGTCCCGGCGCAGATGGTAGCGGAGGATGCCTTCCAGGCTGGAGAAGGGGCAATCGGCGATGTAAAAGGACACGCGGGGGTCCAGAGCGGCATTCTGCAGCGCCGTCGCCGCACCCAGCGATTCCCCCAGCACCCCCACACGCCCGCCCTCACCCAGGCGCGCCAGCGCCCAGTCGGTCACCGCACGCAGGTCGTGCTTCTCATACAGGCCAAAGAACGTGCCGCGCCCGCCGCTGTGGCCGTGGCCCCGGTGATCGTAGAGCAGCAAATTGAACCCGCGCTTGCGAAAGAGGTCCATGTACTTGACCGAGCCGTAGAGCGTCCAGGTGATGCCGTGGCAGATGATCGCCGTCTTGCGGGCGCCGGGCTGGGGGAAATAGAGGCCATAGAGGTCATAGCCGTAAGGCGAGCGGATGTGCACCTCTTCCTGCGGCAGTTTGCTAAAGACCTCCGGCACGAGCTTGCCCTCCTTCACTTCCTCACGGTAGGTATCGACCACCGAATGCATGCGCGGAAAGAAGGCCAGGCGCAGGAAAAATCCGCCTGCGCCGAGCAGCGCCAGAAGCAAGATGGCGAGGATGATCGGGATTGTAAACATAGGTACAACCTCAAGTGACTGGGGTGGGGGAGGTGTTTCCGGCAGCGCCCGCAGGCGCTGCCGGAAACACCTCCCCCACCCCAGTCCAGTCACAATACTACAACCCCTTCTTTTCCGCAATCACCTGCTGCACGCGGGCGGCGAAATCGTCCACCGTCATGGAGCCCAGGTTCTCCTCCGTGCGCAGGCGCACCGAGACCTGGTGCCCCTCAGCCTCGCGGTCGCCGACCACCAGCATGTAGGGGATCTTGAGCAACTGCGCGTTGCGGATCTTGGCGTTCAGGCGGTCCGATGAGGCGTCCACGTCCACGCGCAGGCCCGCCTGACGCAGCTCCGTCTCTACCTGCCGGGCATAGGGCGCATGCCGGTCGGCGATGGGGATGACCCGCACCTGCGTGGGGTGCAGCCACACCGGGAAGGCGCCGCCGTAATGCTCGATCAGCAGGCCAAAAAAGCGCTCGAGCGACCCCAGGAGCGCGCGGTGCACCATGTAGGGCCGGCGCGGCGTGCCGTCTTCGGCCACATATTCCATGCCAAAGCGCTCGGACATGTTGAAATCGAACTGGATCGTCGTCATCTGCCACTCGCGGCCCAGGGCATCGCGGATCTTCAGGTCGATCTTGGGCCCATAGAAAGCGCCGCCGCCCTCGTCGATATCGTAGGGCATGCGCTCTTCCTCCAGGGCTTTGCGCAGCGAGTCCGTCGCCTGGTCCCAGCGCGCCTGCTCACCCACCGATTTCTCGGGCGGCCGCGTGGCCAGGTAGGCGTGGATATCCTCAAAGCCGAACGAGCGCCACATGTGCAGCGAGAAGCGCAGCACGCGCAGGATCTCGGCGTCGATCTGCTCGGGCGTGCAAAAGATGTGCGCATCGTCCTGCGTGAACCCGCGCACGCGCAGCAGGCCGTGCAGCACGCCGCTGCGCTCATAGCGGTACACCGTACCCAATTCCGCCCAGCGCAGGGGCAGGTCGCGGTAGGAGCGCGTCTTGGTCTTGTACATCATGATGTGGAACGGGCAGTTCATTGGCTTGATGTAATAGTCGACGTTATCGATGGCCATGGGCGCGTACATATTCTCACTGTAAAAGCCCAGGTGACCCGACGTCTCCCACAGCCACGAGCGCCCGATGTGCGGCGAATAGACGATTTCATAGCCGTTCTTGTAATGCTCCTGGCGCCAGAAATCTTCTACCGCCGTGCGGATGCGGCCACCCTCCGGGTGCCAGTAGATCAGGCCCGCGCCCGCTTCCTCGTGCACGCTGAACAGGTCGAGCTGCTTGCCGAGCCTGCGGTGATCGCGCGCCTCCATCTCGGCCAGACGCTTGAGGTAGGCCTCCAGCTCTTCCTTGGAGCGCCAGGCCGTGCCATAGATGCGCTGCAGCATGGGCCGGTTCTCGTCGCCGCGCCAATAGGCCCCGGCGATAGAGAGCAGCTTGAAGGCTTGCGGGTTAATCTCCGACGTGTTGGCCACATGCGGCCCGCGGCAGAGGTCCGTAAAGCCATCCTGCTGGTAGATAGAGATTGGCTCGCCTTCCGGCAGCTCGCGGATCAGCTCCAGCTTGTAGGGCTGATCGCCAAAGCGCGCCGCAGCCTCCTCGCGGCTCACCACCTGGCAGACGAACGGATGCTTGCCCTTGATGATCGCGCGCATGCGGTTCTCGATCTCGGCCAGGTCGTCGAGGGTGAGTGGGCGCGGCAGGTCGAAATCGTAATAGAATCCATCCTCGATCGCCGGGCCGATGGCGATCTTGGCCTCGGGGAACATCTGCAGCACCGCTTCGGCCATCACGTGCGCCGTCGAGTGCCGGATGATCTCCAGGCCGTTGTGTTCCTGGTCAGACATAATTGCACCTCCGTCAGAATCGAAAAATCCTCTCCCCCACGGCAATGGGGCGAGAGGATCCCTTCGCGGTTCCACCCATCTTCGGCCGGCGAACCGCAGGGCGGGATTCCATACCCGCCGGTGTTGTGCCGGCCCTCATTGTGGCGGGTAACGGTCGCCAGCCGGGCTCCCCTAATAGGCCAAGCCGTTCAGGGGCCTGCTCAGAGGTGGTTTTCCCTCAGGCCGTAGCGAGCGGGGCTCGCAATCGGTGACCCCGCATCCCTGGCGCTGACCCCGAGGTACTCGTCCTCTTCAACGCTATTATGTACATTATATACGGCTATGAGGAATCTGTCAAATTGGGCGCTATCGCCTCAGGAATGACAGCATCTCCCTCTGCACGCTATCCAGGCTGCGCAGCGATTTGACCGGTTTGAGCCGGATGCCCAGCTCTTGCGCCAGCGGCTGCAGGAGCTGTCTGAGCAGCGGGGAGCGTACCCTGATCTCCTCGGGCAGAATGCCTACCCTCAACAGTTGTTGCGCCAGACGCTGAGGCACCTGTCCCCACATCGCTTCCAGCGTCGGCGCGGGAGCGAGAAGCTCTGTACCCAGGACGAAACTGCTCTGCGGCTCGACGATAAGCAGATTGTAGGCGTAATAGGGCCGCTCCTGTGGGGTATCGCGCATGCCCTCCGGTATCATAGACAGGTCGACCTCCAGGGCCGCGACACTCCTGGTCACCTTCTGCAAGCTCTGGAGCAGGCGCTGATCAAGGATGATCTCGATCTGGCGCGGCGGGGGCGGCGGCACCTGCACCCGGCGGTCCTCCCAGACCTGGGCGCCGCCTTCTCGCCGCAGCGCTCGCACCAGGTACACATCATCATCGGAGATCTCCAGCAGTGAGCGGTCCTCGCGAAAGCGCGGGGCCACATCGAGTAATTGCAGCAGCGCTGTGGTCAAGAAGCGGGCCTCGTGGGCCTCCAGATACCAGGGCACAAAGCCGGGGCGCCAACTGCGGAAAAGCGGCCAGGCGCCCCGCCCACGGAACCTCAACCCCAGTTTCTTGATGATCTCCCGGTCCTCAACACGCAGCTCCGTACGATCCTCAAACGAAGCCTGGAGTTGAGGAATCTCCAGAATGCGCTCTGGGGGCGCTTTCGGGCCAGCCTCGACCAGACTCCAGAATTCATAGAGGGCCCAGCTGCCAAGGTAAACACCCACGGCATAGTGCTCGCCCAATGCCCCCATGACGCTCACAAAGCCGAGGTCGCCCGTCTCCGGGTTCTCCACGCCAAAGATGTCGACTTCGTTCATCCAATCCCAAGGCGCAAGCTCCTTTGCCCGGATGGCCGCCTCGTACAGATGCCGCCACTCCTGCAGGGAGGGCTCTGCCGCAGCTGCCGGTGCTACCCTTTCCGCTTGCTGTACCATGCATCACCCCTTTCGCCAGGTAGTCCACAGTCTCAAGGACAACTATAAGCCCTGTTTCGTTGCCCCGTCAAGCCGCTTACCTTGACTCCCTATTCGCGCCTCCTTATACTTGAAGGTGGAGGCGCACGCGCGTCTTCTCTGGGCGGGGGAGCGGCTCGCCCAGATCGCCGACAGAGAACCTTGAGGGGAGTCCTGTGCCAACCCAAATGGCGCCGTCCTCCACTGGAGGGCAGTTTTATCCCCTGCTACAGCGCTCTACGCCCCACCCAAGGCGTTCTTCTTCCTCTTGGCGGGGCCCAAACAAGCCTGTAGCCACCCCTCAGCGCTGCCCTCAGGCTCCAACCCCTCCGCGGATGGCTCACCGCGGCGAGCCTGTGCCCGTGACCAGCGGCCCCATTGCCCCAGAAGAAGGGAGTGAAGGGCCGCAGCGGCGCCCTACAGTCTGGAATCTGATAGCTCTAAGGAAACTCTAAGATTCAACGATTTGCCAGCGAGTAGCGATCAAGGAGGAACGATGATGAAACGCTTACCCGGCGTTCTGATCGTCGTCGCCTTCACCCTGCTGGCAACCATGTCCATTGGGGTCTACGCCGTCATTGCTTATCCCGTGGTGACGCGGGACCGGTTCCTCGCCGGGCTCGCGCTCATGCTCCTGATGGAGGTGTCTTCGGTCCTGATCGGGCGGGGCCTGGCGCAGCGCGTTGCAGATCTACGAGGGGAACTTGCGGCCGAGCAACAGCGCAAGAGCCGCTTCGAGGCCCACGCCCGCGAGATGTATCAGGAACTGGAGCGCAAGCTGGAAGAGCGCACCGCTGAGCTCTTGCGGCAGCGTGATATCCTGGTGCGCACGGAAAAGCTGACCGCTCTCAGTCGACTGGTGGGCGGCGTAGCCCATGAGCTGAACAATCCGTTGACGGCAATCCTGGGGGAAGCCATGATCCTGCGTGAGCGCTGCCACGCGCCCGAACTGAGCCGCGGCCTGCGGGTGATCGAGCAGCAGGCCACACGGTGCGCCAGCCTCATCCGGGATCTGAATGCTTTTGCCAGTCAGGAGCAGCGGAAGGTACAGCCGCTCGACGCGCAGGCGCTCCTCGAAGGGGCGCTGGCGCAGGTAGCCATGGTTGCTTCCAGTCAAGAGGTCAAGGTCGTACGACAATACTCACAGGAACCTCTGGTGATCGTCGGCAACCTGGAAGAGCTGCAGCAGGCCCTCTGCAATGTCATCGCCAATGCCTATCAGTCTATGGCCGGCAAGGGGTCGGGGCAGCTGACGCTCCGCTCATATCGCCTGGAAGGGTGGGTGCGCCTCCAAATCTCCGATACCGGGGTAGGCATCGATGCCGAGACGCTGCCCTACATCTTTGACCCGTTCTACAGCCGCCGCACCGGTAAGATGAATATCGGCATGGGCCTCGGGTTGAGTGTGGCCCTGGGGCTGATTCAAGCCCACGGCGGCCGCATCCGAGCCGAGAGTCAGGTCGACAGTGGTACGACCATCTTTATCGATCTGCCCGAATGCGCGCCCGAGCTGGCGCCGCATACTGATCAAGTGGCCGAGTTCAGCCAGTAAACCAGGCTGAGCCCGGCTGGGAAAAGGGGGCTGGCAATACGTTTGCCGGCCCCCTTTTCCCAGCCGGGCTTTTTTGACTCTCTGCTGTCTGCACACTACAATGAAGCCTGGCGAACACCCAGGAGGCCCTATGCCCACACGTCAGGGATTCCCTTTTGCTTTTGATCCGCTGCGCACTCTGGCGCGGTTGGAAAGCTCCAGCGATCAACTGATCGGCACCCCGGCCCGCCGCCAGATCTACGAAGCGGCGCTGGCCGAATTGCTGCCGCTCCTCGAGCCTGCCATTGCCTACAAAGTCTACCCCGTACGGGGCCGGCAGGACGGTTGGCTCTCCGTCGCGTCCGGCCAGTTGCTGCACAGCCGGGTCGCTGCCGACCTGTTCGGTGACGCCCCCGAGGTGGTGGCCATGGTCTACACCATCGGCCCCCGGGTCGAGGCCCGCATCGAGGCGCTGCAGGCGGAGGGGGAGTATGCCGTGGGCTATACCCTCGACGCCCTGGGCACCCTGGCGCTCGGCGAGGTCGGCTATGTGGCTTGTCAGGAGATCGATCGCCTGGCGGCGGCCAAAGGCGTGCGGGCCAGCATTCCCCTCAACCCCGGCACCACCCATTGGCCGGCCAGCGACCAACCTGTGGTCATCGCCCTGGCCGGCGGCGCTGTCATCGGCGTGAGCGTAACTGAGTCCTTCCTGCTGCGGCCGTTCAAGACCAACTCGATGGTCATCGCCCTCGGGGCGGACGTCCTGACGCCCGACCGGGGATCGTCGTGCGATTACTGTGAGAATAGCGAGTTGTGCGGGCAGCGGAGAAGGCCCGCCCATGCGGAATAAGACTTGAAGTCCAGGAGACTTGCCAAGTCTGGTTGGGGCCCACACCCACTGGAGGAGATCATGTCCATGCCCGAAACCATGCAAGCCGTCGTCTGCCATGCCCCCGAGGATTACCGCCTGGAGCGTGTGCCCGTGCCCAAGGTTGGCCCGGGCGAGGTGCTGATCAAGGTCACTGCGGCGGGCGTTTGCGCTTCCGACGTCAAGTGCTACGTGGGCGCCAAGCGCATCTGGGGCGGCGACGGCTTCCCCGCCTATACCAAGCCGCCTGTGATCCCGGGGCACGAGTTTGTGGGCCGTGTGGTGGCGCTGGGCGAGGGCGCCGCCGAAAAGTACGGCCTGAGCATTGGCGACAAGGCCGTCTCAGAGCAGATCATCCCCTGCGGCCAGTGCCGCTATTGCCGGCGCGGCGAGTATTGGATGTGTCAGGTGCACCACATCTACGGCTTTCACGGCGGCATCGACGACGGCGCCTGGGCCGAGTATATGAAGTTCCCCGCCGGCGCCCTCAACTACAAGGTGCCCGAGTCGGTCCCCGATGACCAGGCCGCCCTCATCGAGCCCCTGGCCTGCGCCATCCATGCCGTCGAGCGCGGCGAGATCAAGCTGGGCGACGCGGTCGTCATCGCCGGCATGGGGCCCATCGGCCTCTGCATGCTCCAGGTGGCGCGTATGCAGTCCCCCGGCCTGCTCATCGCCCTCGATGCCAAGCCTGACCGGCTGGAGCTGGCTCGCAAGCTCGGCGCCGACCTGACCATCAACATCGCCCAGGAAGATGCCATCGCCCGGGTCATGGGCCTCACCGAGGGCTATGGCTGCGACGTCTATATCGACGTTTCCGGCCACCCGGCCGCCGTGAATCAGGGCCTGCAAATGATCCGCAAGCTGGGCACCTATGTCGAGTTTAGCGTCATGGCAGCCCCCAGCTCTGTGGATTGGTCCATCATCGGCGATCAGAAAGAGATCAACATCCACGGCAGCCACCTGGGCCCCTACCGCTATCCCCTGGCCATCGAATACATCGCCAGCGGCAAGGTCAACGCGCCCGCGCTCATCAGCCACCGCTTCCCGCTCAGCGACTTTCAAAAGGCCATCGATGTGGCGCACGCCGGCGAGAACTCGTGCAAGGTGCTGCTGATCCCATAGCAGTAGGGAGCATGGGCTCGAGCGGTCGCCCATGCCCGTTTGGGCACAACGCCTGATGAAAATGCCCTTCGGCTTCCGGGTACCCATGCTTCGCACGCGGCCGGAACAGGCCTTTTGTAGGGTGTAGTGGGTTAGCGCCGCTACAGGCGGCGCTAACCCACTACACCCCCTGCGGATCAGGGCCGGGCTTGGGCGGAGCATATCAGCCGGCAATTGCCCTGAAGGGCGCTGGAGGAGCCGTGAAGGTCAAACATGCTCTCATGATCGGTCTGCTGGGGCGCGGCGTCGACCGCTTCCACGAGTACCAGCCCGCTCGCTCGCTTCCGGAGCGCCTGAGCATGGTGCGGCAGATCGAGGGGGTCGACGGCATCGAAGTCGTCTACCCGGCCGAGTTTGCCAAGGCGCCCGAGACGCTCCGCCTGCTCCGCGAGTCGGGGCTGGGGATCTCTGCCGTGAACGTGAACGTCAAAGGCGAGGCCAAGTTCCGGCATGGTTCCTTCACCTCGCCCGATCCGGCTATCCGTGCCGAGGCGGTGCAGTACGTTAAGACCGGCATGGACCTGGCCGCCGAGCTGGGGGCGGGCCAAGTGACCTGCTGCCCGCTGATCGACGGCCACAACTACTCCTTTCAGGTGGATTATCTGGAGCAGTGGCACTGGCTGGTGGAGGGCGTGCGGCAGGCGGCGCAGCACCGCCCCGATGTGCGCGTCAGCCTGGAGTACAAGCTCAACGAGAGCCGCAACTTTGTCGTCCTCGGCAATATGGGGCAGGCGCTGCACCTCTGCCAGCAGGTGGGGCTGCCCAACGTAGGCGTCACGCTGGATGTGGGCCACGCTCTTATCGCCAGGGAGACGCCCGCTGCCTCCGTTTGCCTGGCTGCCGATGCCGGCCGGCTCTTCTATGTCCATTGGAACGATAACGGCCGCGAGTGGGACTGGGATATGATCCCCGCCTCGGTGAACCTCTGGGATACCATCGAGACGCTCTACTACCTGGACCGCCTCGGCTGGCAGGGCTGGTTCTCCTACGACGTCATCAATCGCGACAGCGACCCTGTTGCGACCCAGCAGGCTACCCTGCGCGCCATGCATGCCGTCGAGCGCCTGCTCGACAAGTTGGGGCGAGTCGAGCTCGGGCGCCTGATCCACAGCGGTGACCCGGCGCAGGCCATGGAGTTTCTGCTGGGGCGGCTGTCATCATGAGCTAAAGTGGCACGCGTTGGGAGAGCGGGGCTCCGGCCGAGCCCTCCCAACGCCCCCTCAAGAGCGCCAACGTGATGAGCAGCGCAGCGTGGCAGTGATTCAGGCAGCGACCAGGGTTAAGGAACCGGGTACTCATGGGGAATCTGACACATCAGGTGAAGAGCGGCGGCGGGGTTGCCGTCAGGGCCAGAACAGTGCTTCTGGCGGCGGGGGCCGTCGTGCTGCTGCTCGTGGGTATGGCCTTCGGCCCGCACCTGCTGCGCGCATCGGCGCCCGCCTCGGCCGGGGCCGCTACGTCTCCAGCGCCGCAGCTCGTGGCGAGCATCGCGCCCACCGCCGCCGCCCCGGCCACGCAGCCGCCGACTGCCACAGCGACCCCAACGCCCACCGCCACCTCCACCCGGATGCCGACGCCCACCGCCACCCCGCGCCCCACCAAGACTCCCCTGCCCACGGTAGCGCCTTTTGCCTACCTGGAGCCCTATCGCGCTGAAGCAAGCGCCTTGCTGGTTCAGGTGCCCATGCTGCCCCAGACTTATAGCTTGAGCTGCGAAGCGGCCTGTATGCGTATGGTGTTGGCGGCGCGTGGGGTCACGGTGAGCGAGGATGATCTGCTGAGCCGCATGGGCCGCGACCCCAACCCACACAAGGGCTTTCGCGGCTCGCCCTTTGGCGACGGTCACCGTGCGGACATGCGCGATTACGGCGTCTATGCCGAGCCGGTGGCCAAAGTGCTGCAATCCTACGGTGCGCCGGCCCAGGTCGTCTATAATATGAGCGATAACGACCTGCGCCAGGCGGTGCGCGACGGCAAAGCAGTCATCGTGTGGATGACCGCGGCCAAGGACCCCCAGGTGATCAAGGAGGATGGCTACAACCTGGTCACCGAGGAGCACGTCTACCTGGTCGTCGGCATCGTCAAGTACGGCAACCTGCTGGTCATCGACCCCTGGGGCGCCCGCCCCGACTCGGGCCGCCGCGGCGCCTTTCCCCTCTGGTCCCCCGACCACTGGGACCTCTTTGACCGCATGGCTGTGGTTATATCCCTAAGGTAGGTATTGACAGGTTACCCGACACGACTTTGGAAAAGCCCTGGTTCCACTAGCCTTACTCTTGTGCCTCTGGAATAAGGATGAAAATGATGCATTTTAGAAAAGGTGTGCTATAATAGTGTTGTGGAGAAACAATACTCTCACTAGAGTACGTCAGTCAAGATGGGATCCAATAGATGCATCGCCGTTTCCACAATTGTGGCTTTGGCAATCCACTGGTTCATTCAAGGGAGTAGAGAATGACCGCCGAAGTTGCTGTGATGAACTCACAAGCGGTTGCCCTCGCGGCAGACAGTGCTGCCACACTCAGGCCAGAGAAAATACTGTCGGCGAACAAGCTCTTCACGTTATCGAAGTATGAACCTGTAGGCATCATGATATATGGCAATGCTAGCTTCATGGGCATCCCTTGGGAGACCATTGTTAAGACGTTCAGGAGGGATCTCGGCACTAGAAAGTTCGACACTCTTCAGGAATATGCGCGCGAATTCATAGCATTCCTAGACAATAATGAAGCTCTCTGTGACACGAAGAGAGAGCAAGAGCACGTGAGGGAACAGACATACCGCTACTTCTCCTACATGTGGAACATCATACGGCAACGATGTGACAGAACTATCCGAGAACGAGGAGACATCACAGAAGCGGAGGTCATTCGGATCACCGCTGTAGTGGTGAGAGAACACCGAAAGTATTGGGACGAAGCCGATTTTCTGCATGGGCTATCTACGAACTATACCCAAGCCGTTATTACCAAGTATCAGGATGTGATCGATCAGGCCATGAAAATGGCTTTCAAGCAACGTCCTATATCAGCAAGATTGCGCGACAGTCTTCGAGTTATTGGAGCTAGTCTGTTCGCAAAGGCCCCGTTTCGTCTTGGGTACTCTGGAGTTGTAGTAGCCGGATTCGGCACGAAGGACCTATTTCCTGCGCTATTGGGATTTGACATACAAGGGAAAGTGAATAGAGTTCTTAAGTTCAAACAGAGGCAGGAGCATGACTGCGCTAACGGTCCAGCCATAATACCATTCGCCCAAGATGAGATGGTGTGTACCTTCATGGAGGGTATCGACCCTGAACAGGAGGAGTTCGTCTATGCGAACCTCTCTTCGTTTTTGGTCGAATATCCTAGAGTGATCCTTGATGGTATTAGAGGCATCGACAACAGAGAGAAAAAGCGGGTTGAGACAGCGCTGAGTCGCCTCACACCTAAGCTATTGGATGAGTGGCGAAAGAAGATGGAGAGGTATAAACTAGAGCACCATGTTAGTCCGATTGTGCGGATCGTTGGGGAACTGCCGAAAGACGATCTGGCAGATATGGCCGAGGCGCTAGTGAGCCTAACCTCATTCAAGCGCAAAGTTACGCCTACGGCCGAGACTGTTGGCGGAGCGATTGATGTTGCTGTGATCTCGAAGGGCGATGGCTTCATCTGGATCAAACGCAAACACTATTTCCGTTCGGATCTAAACCACCAGTTCTTTGCCAACTATTTCAGGGAGGCAGAAGATGACGAAGAGCAGGATACCTGAGCACAGATATCGTTCCATCGCAGAACTTGAGGGAAGATATCTGCCGTCAACTCCCGAGGCGACAACGGCAGAGATAGATGTGCATTCTCAGGTAGAGGCCACGATAGCCCGTGAACTACTGGACTCTGTCAAGCGTCATCTTGCGGAAAAGAAAACCCCAAGTGGTAAGAGAACCCGAGGATAGGAAGCCAACGAAAGCTTATCTGCCATATGAACCGTCTTATCCTTGGCGAGCAGGGTGCTAGAACTGGTCTCCCAGTTCATCATAAAGAGGGCTGTTGACAGGATGCCAACAGCCCTCTTCTCCTATCGCGAGGCTATTAGCTTAAGAACCAGAAGGAATCGGTGCCTGTCGGTCACTACTCTGACGATATGGCCTTAACTCTAGATCACTTCCAGGTAATCACGATCGGGCAGAATTGGGAAGGGGGCATGGGGCTCCGCCTGATACCAAAATGCAGTGGAGGCGATATCATCCTGCAGGGGCAGGTAGCGCCCGCCAGAGCGCCAGCCGAGGGCCTGGATGGTGACGCGCAGGTCCTGCTGGAAGCGCACCGGGTCGGGGATGTGCCAGCGGTACATGCCGAAGCGCTGCTGCGAGTCGTAGAGCCCGTTGGGGCGGATGACCTGCGGCAGCCCGGTGAAGGGGGCGCTGAACTCGCAGTAGGCCTCTCCCCGTGGGTACTCGAAATCGTACGAGCCCCCGAAATAGTCCTCGGTGCCAGTGCCGCAGATGGTGGGGAACTCGCTGTCGCCGTCGATAAAGAACTTGATCTCTCCCTCGCCCCACCAGCCGCAGTTGTTGACCCCCCAGGCGATGTAGGTGCCCACGTATTGCCCCTGGCCGCGCACGCCGTCGAGCAGGACGTGGTCGGTCTTGTAGGGCAGGGGGTTGGAGCGGCGGAACTGGGCGTGGAACATGGCTACATCATCGGGCACGGTGGTGAGGGTGTAGTTGATCTGATAGTAGATCGTCTGGGGCTCGTCATCCAGGCTCTCGATGGTGATGCGCGCCCCCTTGCGGAAGGGCATCTCCCAGTAGCAGTTGAACGCGCTGCCCGGGTTCACGGCCACCGGGATGGAGTTGATCTGGGCGTAGCGGCCCCAGCCCATGCAGAAAAAGTCGCCTACCGGCACTTCTACGGAAGGGGTCTCCTCGCCGTCCCAATACATACGCAGGATGCTGTAGCGCCAGCGCCCGGTGACGGTCATCCAGATCGACTGGATCGCGCCGGAGCCCACGATGTCGGCCAGGACGAGCGTCTCGTGGGGCGGCATGCGCAGAGAGGGGGAGATCTTCCAGCCCCGCCCAAGATCGCGCGCGCATGAGGCCCCGGTGCCCTCGGTGGCCATGCCGCCGCGGCCCTTTTCGCCGGTGCGGTTCTCGGGGCTGATGGAGCGCGTCTGCGCGCTGGAAAGCCGCGACAGATTACCTAGATTCACGTGAAGGCCGTCGAATGCCATGTTGTACCTCCCACCAACTTGGTAGTGATGGCTTCGACGCTTGGTGTGAAATGGGTGCAGAGCCCTCGCCCGGTGTCGCAGTGATGGCTTTGGCCGTTCGCCTCCCCTTGCGCCACGTGGAGGCGAGCGACCAGGGTCGCCACTACGACACTGACCGAGGGCGCCGTATCCATTTCACATCAAACGCTGAAGACGTCACTACGAGGCAGTCCATAGCATGATGATATCGCCTATGCGTATCCTGGTCAAAAAGCGCCCACGGGCGTATAATGGGCCATCATCTGCTTGAGGAGGTAGCGATTGCATGTCGGGTTCCGAGCCCTTGCTTCTGAGCGATTACAAGCCGCGCCCCAAGCTGGTCACCCCGGTCACCACGGTGAGCCAGCCGCGGTTCCCTACGATTGACGCGCACAATCATCTGGGGCCCGAGTTTGGCGGCAACTGGATTGCCCGCCCCCTGAGTGAGCTGATCGATATCCTCGATCGCTGTCACATCCAGAGGCTCGTGGACCTCGACGGCGGCTGGGGCGAGGATATTCTGGCGGCCCATCTCGATCACTTCAAGGCGCCCTATCCGGAGCGCTTTATTATCTTTGGCGGCGTCGATTGGGCCCGTTGGCCCGAGGAAGGGAACCGCTTCCCCGAGCTGGCAGCGAAACGGCTCGAAGCGCAGGTCCGCCGGGGCGCCCAGGGCCTTAAGATCTGGAAGCCCCTCGGCCTGCACATCAAAGACGATCGGGGCGAGCGCGTGGCCATCGACGATGCGCGGCTCGAGCCCATTTGGGCCACCGCGGCCGATCTGGACCTGCCCGTCGTGATCCACATCGCCGATCCGGTGGCCTTTTTCGACCCCCTCGACCGCTTTAACGAGCAATACGAAGTGCTGCAGGGCCACCCCGATTGGTACTTCTACGGCCCCCAGTTTCCACCCTTCCAGCAGTTGATGGATGAGTTCGATTCGCTCCTGGGGCGCAACCCGCGCACCACCTTTATTGGCGCCCACGTGGGCTGCTACGCCGAGAATCTGGGCTGGGTTGCCTCGGCTCTGGACCGGCACCCCAATTTCTACATTGATATCGCCGCGCGTATCAATGAGATCGGTCGCCAGCCTTACACGGCGCGCGATCTTTTCCTGCGCTACCCGGACCGCATCCTTTTCGGCACCGATGCGCCCGCCAACGACGCTGACTATGGTCTCTACTTCCGCTTCCTGGAAACTCGTGACGAGTATTTCAAGCACTGCACCGGCGAGGGCTTTGGCCTGGGCCGCTGGTACATCTACGGCCTCTACCTGCCCGACGAGGTGCTGGAGAAGGTCTACCATCGTAACGCCGAGCATCTCATCCTGCACCTGGAGTGACAATGGGCCACGCTATGGGTTCTCCCCGCCGGTTCTGGGCGGGCGAGTCACAGGCGACGAGGGGGAAAATCGGCCGCCTGTGGGGCGGGTTCCGCGCCTGCATCCGCGCTCCGGAGCACCTCCTCTTCTGGGGCATCATCCTGTTGGCGGCGGCCCTCCGCCTGTCGTACCTCGATGTCATCGAATTCAAGGCGGATGAGGCCATCCATCTGCAGCGCAGCCTGGAGATCATAGCAGCGCATCGCCTGCCTCTCGAGTCGTCGCCGGCTTCGGTGGGCATCGCCAAGCCCCCGATGATGGACCTGTTGATGACGATCCCGCTATTGGTGGGGCGTGACCCCCGGATCGCCTCGACTTTTATTGCCTTGCTCAATGTGGCCGCCGTCGCCGGTGCCTTTCTGCTGGGGCGCAAGTATTACAGCCTGCGGGTGGCCGCCATCGCGGCGACCCTCTTTGCAGTGAACCCCTGGGCGGTGATTCTTTCGCGCAAGGTTTTCACGGCCGATCTGCTGGCGCCCTGGCAGGTCCTCTTTCTCTATGGCCTGTTGGCCGCGCTGGTCGAGCGTAAAGCCTGGGGCTGGCTCGTGGCCGTCGTCGCCCTCGGCATCGCGCTGAACGTGACCTTTTCTCCGTTGCCTCTGGTGCTGGCGCTTCTGGTGCTGCTGGCCATCTACCACCGGCGCATCAACTGGCGCTACCTGCTTGCGGGCGCGGCCCTGGTCGTGCTGCTCTTTGCGCCCTACCTGTACGCGCAGCTCGGGCACCTGCAGGATATCCGCAACGTGGCGCAGCAGGCGGCCGGTCAGAAGGGCTCGCTGTTCCACTCGCTCAAGCCCACCTGGGAGTATGCGCTCGATCTCCATTCTGGCGGCAATCTCGGCTCACTGGCGGGCGCTGCATTCCCGGCCTTCGCCCCGGCGCGCAACCCGCTGCGCCGCCTGGAAGAGCTGCCCGCACTGCTCTTTGGGCTCTCGCTGGTCGCCATCGTGGCCATGGCGCTCTATGCCCGGTTCCGCCGCAAAGGACGGGAAGATACCGCCCGCTATGTGATCCCGGCAGTGTGGCTCTTGACTGCGCTGGCCGGGGTCGCGCTGCAGAACCTGGAGCTCCAGTTCCATTATCTGGTCATCCTCTACCCGGCGGGCTTCCTGGCCATGGCCCTGACGGCCGACTGGCTATGGCGCGCCCTGGGCGCCCGCGCTGCCAAACCCTTTGCCTGGGCCCAGATCCTCCGTTGGGCGCTGGGGGCCGGCCTGCTGTGTGCCCTCGTCTGGCAGGGCTATAGCCTGATCTACCTCTACCACTTTGTCGCCCAGGCAGATGCGAGCGGCGGCTATGGCGTCCCGCTGCGCTACTGGCAGAGCATCGCCGGCATGGCGCGGCGCGAGGCGGCCGCAGCCGGCGTGGATGAGGTCTGGGTCATCACCAACGGCACCGATATCAGCTACGAGCAGGCACCGATCGTCCTGCAGTACCTGCTGGGGCCCGACAAGGCCATCTTCCTGGGGCAGGGCGGAAGCGATGCCGTGCTCTTGCCGGTTGGGCGCCCGGCCGTCTATCTTTTCACCCGCCCCCTCCAGCCTTTGATCCAGACGATCGTCGACCGGTTCGGCGGCCAGGAGAAGGGATCATTCCCCAACCCCGATGGTCACACCACGACCCATATCGTCGTGGCGCCGGCCCATTCGCTGGCCGATACGCTCTCGCTGCTGCCCCAGGTGACGCCTGCCTATACGCTGGCATCGGGGCTGACCTCGCTGGGCTACGAGGCGCCCGCCAGCGCCCACCCGGGCGATACCGTCAGCTTTGCCACCTATTGGCTCTTTGGGAATATCTCCCCGGCAGAGCAGAACGTCGCGCATAACCTCGACGGCTATCTCCTCAATGACAAAGGGGAAAAGGTCGCCGAGCGGGGCGGGTTCGGGTTGCCCGAGCGTTACTGGCGGGCGGGGCTGGTGCTGGCGCAGTGGAGCGAGCTGCAGCTGCCGGCCGACGCGCCCGCAGGGACTTATACCCTGCACACCGGCATGTATCGTCTTCCGGATAAGACGCCCGACACTGTGCGCGACGAGGGGAACACGGTGGTTGGCGATACGATCCCCCTGGGCTCCATCGCCGTCGCGCCATAGGTAGAGGGAGCTCTCCGCGGGCAATTCCCCACAGCAGGCTTGTAACAGATTGGAGGCAAGAGCATGGATTTCGTGCGACCGCGCGACCTCTACGAATGGTGTCGCATTCCGGTAGAGGAACTGGTGGGCCATCCTCAACTGCGGGTGCCCTTTCGCATCGTGCGCGACGGGGCCGAGATGGGGCGGGTGATGGCCGCGGACCTGGTGGCGGTGATTGAGGAGAACAACGCCGCTGGCCGGCCGACTCGCGCTATCGTCCCCTGCGGGCCCAAGGGCTGGTACGCCCCCTTTACCGAGATGGTCAACACCCGCCGCGTCTCGCTGCGCGCCCTGACCGTCTTTCACATGGATGAGTGCCTCGACTGGCAGGGCCGGCTATTGCCCCGGGAGCACCCCATGAACTTCCGCACCTTTATGGAGCGCTACTTTTACGGCGGCATCGACCCTGACCTGGCTGTGCCCGAATCACAGCGCTACTGGCTGACCCCGGCAAGCATCGAGCGGGTCGCGGAAGCCATTGCGCAGGCGCCGGTCGATATCACCCTCGGCGGTTGGGGGCAGGATGGGCATGTGGCCTATAACCAGGCCCGCCGGCACCCCTTCAGCCACCTGACCCTGGAGGATGTGGCCAACTCGACCATCCGCATCCAGGAGAACAACCTGGATACCGTGCTGGCCCTGGCCCAGCGTGAGTTCGGTGGGGCCTACCAGCTGGTGCCGCCCATGTCGGTGACACTGGGGGTGCGCGAGTGCCTGGGCGCCCGCAAGGTGCGTGTGTATTCCGACACCGGCGCCTGGAAGCAGACGGCCCTGCGCGTGGCCCTCTTCTCTGAGCCCACACCCGAGTACCCCATGACCCTGCTCCAGCGCCACCCCGACGCCCTCATCACGGCCACCCTGGAGACGGCGCGTCACCCGGTTAGCGAGCATCCAGAGTGGGAGTTGTTCTGATGCGTGATATGTGAGGTCGCCACGGGGCGTAATAAGTAAACCGTAATAAGTAAACCGTAATGAGTAAACCGTAATGAGTAGGGCTGCCATAGTGCAGTGCGCACTGCTCTTCACACCGTTCGCCCCGGCATAGTTTTCGTCAAGCATCCGGTGCGTCGAAATGGCGACCTTACTTATTACGGTTTACTTGTTACGGATCACACTGCTGGAGGCATCTATGCAGTCAACTCTACGGCTGGACGAAGGTTCTCCCTACCGACAACTGATCGGCGTAGGCGGCATTGGGGCGGGGCTGTTCTTCGCCCTGGAGGGGGATCACACCCTGGGGCGCAACGAGTCGCGGCCGGCGCGACAGCTGCCGGTGCGCGACTATTACAAGCTGCACATCATCGCCCACTATGTGGCCGTGCTGCTGGGACCCGCCTTTCCGGTGCTGCCCCTGGGCAAGGTGGGTGATGATCAGACGGGCGAGCGCCTGCGCGCAGAGATGGCCGCCGCGGGCATGGACCTGCGCTTTGTGGAGAGCGTACCCGGCGAGCCGACGCCCCTCAGCGTCTGCTTCCAGTATCCCGACGGCTCAGGCGGCAATATCACGGCCATCCCTACGGCAGCCCTGGCCTTGAGCGAGGCCGATATTGCCCGCGCCGAGCCCCTCTTCGCCGCTCAGCCCGGGCGCACCATCGCCCTGGCAGCTCCTGAAGCGCCCCTGGCCGTGCGCGATCAGCTGCTGCGCCTGGCTGGTCGCTACTCGGCCCTGCGCGTCGCCTCATTCACCTCTGCCGAGTTGGAAGAGGCGCGCCGGCTGGGGATGCTCTGCCGCGTGGACCTGCTGGCGATCAACGAGGACGAGGCGGCAGCCCTTACCGGCTGCAGCTTTGACCCACAGGACCCCTGGCCCCTCCTGACGGCCTGCCGGGCGGTCCTGGCTGCCGAGCAGCCTGCCATGCGCCTGCTCATCAGCGCAGGCCGGTATGGCGTTTATGCCTGGGCCGAGGGCGCCTGGGACCACTGCCCCGCTGCCGAGATCGCCGTGGCCAGCACGGCTGGCGCCGGCGATGCCCTGCTGGCGGGGACGCTTGCAGGCCTGGCCTGCGGGCTCCCCCTCATTGTGCCCGGCCCGCCCCGGGCCCATCTGGGCGACCGCCCCCTCGGCAGCGCCCTTGATCTGGGTGTACTTCTGGCGAGCCTGAGCGTCACCTCGCCCCACACTATCCATCCGCAGGCTGATGCCGCGTCGTTGGCTGCCTTGGTGAGAGAGCTACACCTGCACCTGGCCGATCCACTGAGCGAAATCCTGTCGTTTTCGGGGTAGAAACGTTCCGCCCGCAGCACCCGCGGGGCTGCGGGCGGAACGCTTCTACCCCGAAAACGACAGGAACACGGACAGGGGCCACC
>Ga0078972_1005503_pt1 | contig 32013 bp, 24 predicted proteins | sample YelNatPaOPGAMG01_FD_67568 | JGI IMG/M metagenome (GOLD analysis project Ga0078972, IMG submission 67568) | Hot spring thermophilic microbial communities from Obsidian Pool, Yellowstone National Park, USA - OP-RAMG-01 (SPADES assembly) (version 2) | ecosystem: Environmental > Aquatic > Thermal...
GGGCCGTGTGGGGGCGGGGGAGGGGGGGCAGCGGCGGGGGGGGGGGGGGGGGGGGGGGGGGGGGCGGGGGGGGGGGGGGGGGGGGGGGGGGGGGGGGGGGGGGGGGGGGGGGGGGGGGGGGGGTAAATTTTGCCTTTCCCTCCTTAAATGCCCTTTAATCCAGATACAACATTTTCATCCCAGCTGCTCCTTGTCGCCGTTGCGGGCAGTAGCCGGTTTTTTGTGTTTTCACGGCAGCCGCCGACCGCCGCCTTTCGTTCAACTCCAGGGACGAGCGCCGATCCGGGGACCAGCCTCTTCATCATATCCCGGCGCAATTCCCATCCCAGTAGTAACATCGTAATACTTATAAGGGGGTAACACATAATGAAACTGCGCACCAAAATGCTGATGAATTCCGGTTTACTGATTGCACTGTCGTTAATAATTACCGCGATAGCCTGGGTGAATATGATGAGCATACATAACATGCTCCACCAGGTATCCTACGTGACTGTGCCCGGGACCAAATACCTGGGTGCGATGTCCGCGGACGTCTCTGATTATCGTCGCGGCGAACTGCAGTGCATAGTGGCCACCGATGCGCAGGTTGCTGCCGAAGAGAGGCAAAAAATGGCGAACATTCTATCCAATTACCAGCAGAGTTATACCGGATACCTGGCTTCTATCGATAAAGCAGGACAAGAATATAGTCTGGCCGTGAAACAGAACCATGAATGGCAAGATTACCTGGCGACAAGTAAACAGACACTGGCTTATGACCAGGCAAATAATAAAGAGGCAGCGATAAACAGCTTGATGAACAGTCGTTCTCTGTATCAGCAGCTTGTAGCCGACATTAACAGCGAAGTGTCCGTCCAGGACAGGGAGGCGCAAAATATCAGTGCGCAGGGCGAAGACACCTTTGTCCACGCGCGGACGGTAGTACTGGCCGTCGCCCTGTTCGCCCTCGTACTGGGTATCCTCTCCTCCCTGTATTTGGCCGGCTCCATAGTGCGGGCCGTGAAAACAGTGCAGGCAGGCGCGGAACTTCTCGCCGCAGGCAAGTTGACTGCGGAAGAAATACGGGTCAGGACAAAAGATGAAATGTTTTACTTGGCCCAAGCCTTCAACAAGATGGCCGCCAACTTACGGGAACTGGTTCGTAGTATTAGTGAAACGGCGCACAACCTGGGTGCTTCCTCCGAGGAGCTTTCCGCGATGTCGGAGGAAAGTGCCTCATCTGCAACGTCTACCTCCGCGAGTGCCAGCGAAATAGGGACAACCATCGAACAGGTGAGCAATGATATGCAAAGCATGGCCGGTAAGGCCGAGCAAGTCAACTCCCTTGCAAAAGAAGGGCAGGCCAACATGGGTCGCCTGAACAATCAGGTTGGTCGCATAGGAGAAAGGGTCAATGAAATCAATTCTGCATCGAACAAGCTTCGCGAATCTGCCGCCGAAATCACTACAATTGTTGCCACAATAACGGGTATTGCCGATCAAACAAATCTTCTTGCCTTAAACGCGGCCATTGAGGCGGCCAGGGCCGGTGAACAGGGACGGGGGTTCGCCGTGGTAGCGGAAGAAATTAGAAAACTGGCTCATGATTCTTCCGAGGCGGCGAAAAAAATTGGGCATATTGTTAGCGAAAATGCTGCGGATACGAATATGGTTTCTGATGTCGTTGATAAAAGCAGCCAGGACGTGGCCAGCGTCCTCAGTTCATCGACGGATGTCTCAAGCCAGTTTGCCAAGATTGTCGATGCCGTTGGCGACATTAACGACAATGTCCGAGATATGGCAGAGACCGCCCAAAACATGATGGCGGGCGTGGAAAACATTGTAGCAGCAGTCCAGCAGCAAAGCGGATCGGCCGAGCAGGTGTCGGCGTCCGCACAAAGCCTCGCGTCGGTGGCCATGGAATTGCAGAATCTCGTCGGTAAGTTCGAGATGTAGTGATTGAGCGGGGATTCCCACCCATGGGGAGGGGGGACCGTCTCTCCCTTTGGTGCCGGGGATGGCTGGCCGCGAGTCGGGGCGCCAGGGGTTGGGTATGGGAGCCGCTGCTGGCTTGCGGCGCGATGAAGGATACGTACACCCGCACGGAGAAGGGGGTCAGTGGTGCTTATTTCCCGGCCGCAGCAAGAGGGAATCGGCGCCGGCAGTCATCATGATGGACATGTTGATTTTCTCTCTGGCAGCCGGCCGCGTCATGGCGGCCCACGCTGATCTTCTGACCCTGTGGATCGCACTGGAAGCCGGCAAGGGCAACCGCTCCTTGATCGGAGAAGCATGCAGCCCGGATGTCGACCGTCGCGTTGCGGAGCCGCATCCTCTTGCCACGATTCGAGAGGACGGGTGCGGCCATGGCAGCCGGGGGGACGGACCCGCGACCCTCGCGAGGTCCGGCTTGGCGCAGCCGGCCAAGTCCGCCGGCGGAAGTGAGGGGACGAGTGTCCGGGAAGACGACCGGGGGCTACTGGTTTCGTTCGCCGCAAGCATCCGCCTGGGCATTAATGAGGAAAAGACCGCCCATGTCTCTGAGGATCTTACGCAGTCACCTGATGGAGCTGCGCATGGTCCAAGCTATTTCGCCGACCGCCTCCGCATTCGTGAATTGGTAAGGTCTGCTCTGGATCTCGTACTGAGCGAGGACGTTCGCGACAAGAGACTTCGCAGGCTCGCGTCGGCGTTGTACGACCACGGGGAGCTTCTCAGCGCCGTCGCTGAAGGGTGTGGCGCGGGAACCACAGCTATCGGTAGCGATGAACATCTTTTGGGGCGGTGGCATGTTTGCGAAAGTGACGAGGCCCTCTCACGGCTGGATGGCTGGCCGACGCTCTGCGGCTTATGGCTGAGGGTACGTGATGCGGCACTGTCGCTACTGGATCACGTCGCGACTGAAAATGTCAAAAGCCTAGTATTTGCATCCGTTGAACTGTTCACCTGCTTCTCAAAGGTGAAAAATGAAATAATGGCTGACATGATAAAGGGGGATTGTATAAATAAAAACCGGACTAACGAATAATCCCTGTACGTTGGCAAGTTTAATGCTTTGTCCAAATCTCAGAAGTGCTAAAGACCTTGGAGTGAATGATTTTGTCCTTAAAAACTAAAACGTTAATTGTAATCATGGCGACAATGCTTGTTTTGATTGTTCCGTTTTACATAACGGTCAGGGTGTTCTTATTAGGCAAATTTCGTAAAATCGAAAATGACACCTGTCAGCACAATATAGAAAGGGCATTGAACGCAATCTTTTACGATTTAAGCAACTTGAGGGCCATATCAGCGGCTTTTTCCAATATTTCTAATCTTCGCGGCCTGGATCTTGGTGATCTGAATATCAATGCCATAGTTTTTGTCAGTCCGTCTGGTCAGGTTGCTTACGAAAAATTGTTTGATCAAGAGGCCAGTGATGAGTTTGTTCAGTTGGATTTATTCAAACACATCGCGACTTTTTCCGACCAGACAAAGAACACTTTATCGGGTATAGTTCTACTCTCGGAACGTCCAATGCTTATTGTTTCGAGACCCGTGAGCAGAGCGGGGCATATTGTGGGTAATGTAGTACTCGGACGTTTTTTGAGCGCAAAAGAAATCGCGAAGCTTGCGGAAATAACGCCGTATTCAATTGATGTTTCCACCATCAACGATCCACAAGTACCGGCTTCCGTAAGGCAGTCGCTTTTATCTGCAACAAATAAGCCTACTTATGTCGTTAATGCAACAAGTTCTAAATCAATTGCCGGTTACGCTTTGATAAACGACGTTTATGGCCGACCCGCCCTGGTGCTCACCATGAGCATGCCCAGAGATGTTTTTAGTCAGGGTCAGGCCTCTTTGTATTATTTTTTGGTTTCCCTGGTCTTGTTTGGTTTGCTGCTCTTCGGGATGGTTGTATTTCTTCTGAGAAAGGAGGTATTGTTGCCAATATTTGATCTCACCAAAAATGTCGAACGAATTACGTTAAATAATGATTTTTCTGGCCGGGTTGCTGTTATTGGAAAAGATGAGGTTTCAACTATGGGGAGATCTGTCAACAGTATGCTGGAGGCGTTGGAGGAGTCTCAGAAGGAACTGAGGGAAAGTGAGGAACGTTACAGGCATCTCGTTGAGTTATCTCCGGATGCAGTAATAGTGCTTAGGAATCTTGAGATACTTTACATAAATCCGGCTGGAATAAGACTTCTTGGCGGTTCGGGTTCCGCAGATTTTGGTGGGGTATCGATAGTTAGCCTAGTACCTAGGGATTTTGTGGATAAGTTTTTAGGTTATATTGAGTCGATAAACAAAGGAGAAGATGCGTCAGAATTATGCTATGTAAAATTGATCCGTTGCGATGGAGCTGTCCTTGATGTAGAGATCGCCGCCTCGACAACTATTTATGGTGGCAAATCTGCGTTGCAGGCCGTAGTTCGTGATGTGACTGAGCGAAATCAGATGGAGAGTAAGCTAAAATATCTTAGCATGCATGACGTGCTAACCGGGTTGTACAATAGAGCATATTTTGAAGAAGTTATTCACAAATTGGAAGACAAGCCTAACTCACCGGTCAGTATAATCGTCTGTGATGTTGATGGGTTGAAAATTATCAACGATACCTTTGGTCATGCTGCTGGTGATGATTTGCTGAAGGCCGCTGCTGCGATTATTAGGCAATCTTTTCGCGAAAGCGACGCAATCACCAGAATAGGCGGGGACGAGTTTGCCGTTGTGCTGCCGAATTGTCCCTATGATATGGCGCAAATGCTCTGTCAACGCCTACTGGATAACATTGACCAATATAATCGGCGCAATCCGCAGTTTCCCTTGTATATATCAAAAGGTATTGCCACCTCTGCCGGTCTAACAGGTGAATTACATAATGTTTTCAAGGAAGCTGACAATAATATGTATCGCGAGAAGTTGTTGCATGGACAAAGCAACCGCAGTGCAATTACGAAGGCTCTTGCTAATGCCTTAAGGCAAGGGAGTTTTATCGAAACGGACAAGGGCAAACAGAGTTAAGAAAGATAGCCGTTTTCCCCCGTCGGAAGGGACTCGCCATGGCGGGACCGGCTTTCCGGTCAGGCTGCCGGCAGCCCGAAGGGCAAGGGCCCGTCCAGACGACGGACCCTTGCCGTTGCCTTCGGCCTTAGTTTTCCATCTCCTGGATGGCGATGGGCAGGGCGAAGAGGATGACCGGGATACCCACGGTCGGGGTCAGCAGCAGTATGGTACCGATGATTTCGTCCCGGGTGGCGCCGGCCTTCAGGGCGGACTGGATATGTTCGCGCAGGGCGGCGCCGCTTTTGGTGGCGGTCGCGGCGGCGATGAGGACCAGGTTGGCCGTCTTCATGTCCAGGGGACTGGTTCCGGCGACGGTGGAGCGCAGGTTTACCACCGCGTCGGCCACCTGGACGTTCTCTTTGCGCAACAACTGGAAAAACTCCGGGGTGGACGTATACATGCGGCTGTTCCTCCTCGCGGTGGCGGCCTAGTCCAGGGCCTGGGCCAGGATTTCGCTGATATCCTTGACCGGCATGGTTTCGGCGTAACCCAGGTTGCGGGCGCTGTCCTCCAGCATGACGATGCAGTAGGGGCAGGCCGTGGCCAGGATGCCGGCGCCTTTTTCCGCCGCCTGTTGGACTTTCTGGTCGGCAAAGCGCATGCCCGGCTTGGTCTCCATCCAGATCCGGCCGCCGCCGCCGCCGCAGCAAAGGCTGTCGGCCGCCGTGGGTTCGAAATCGACCAGGTTTAGGCCGGGCACCGCCGTCAGGAGGCGGCGCGGCTCGTCGTAGATCCCGTTGTGCCGTCCGAGGTAGCAGGGGTCGTGGTAAATGACCGTGGCCTCGGGCAGGGCGTGGAAAGAGAGTTTTCCCTGGGCGACCAACTCGTCCAGCAATTGGGTGTAGTGGACGACTTCGAATTCACCGCCCAGTTCCGGGTATTCCTTCTTCAGCGTGTAAAAGGTATGGGGCGAGGTGGTTACGATCTTGCGCACGCCCTTCTTTTGCCAGAGGGCCACGTTGGCTTCGGCCAGGCGGGTGAAGTCGTCCTCGGCGCCGATCTTGCGCAGCGACTCGCCGCAGCACTGCTCCTCGGCGCCGATCACGCCGAAGGATACCCCGGCGCGTTCCAGGAGGCGTACCACGGCCCGGGCGATGGCCTGGCTCCGGCCGTCGTAGGCGGAGGTGCAGCAGACATAGAGAAAGTATTCCGTTTCGGGGGTAAACGCCGGGACGGCCAGGTCCTTCATCCAGAGGGTGCGGTCGGCCCTCTCCTGGCCCCAGGGGTTGCCGTTGGCCTTGATGCTGCCGACGGGGGCGCGCAGGGTCTTGGGGATGGATCCCGTCTCCCCGATGACGTTGCGCATGGCCCGGACCACGTCGACGATACGGAGCTGCCGGGGACAGCGGGCCGCGCAGTGGCTGCAGGTGGTACAGGCGTACAGGATGTCCTCGGTCTCGAATCCCTCGTAGCCGAGCCGCCCCATGTGCATCATGGCCCTGATGTTGAAGGGGCTGGGCTCGGCAAGCCTCCCCCAGGGGCAGGTGGCGCTGCAGACGCCGCACTGCATGCAGATCTGGATCGGGTCCCCGCCGGTACCGATGATGGCGTCCCGCACTTCGGAGAATACTAAAAGATCGGACAAGGCCAGTCTCCTCTCCCGTCCCGCACCGTCTGGACGCATGCGGTAGCTTTTCTGTTTATTCTACCTTAACGAACCCGTTTCGCGCAACCACCCGATTGGGGGGATATCGGGGAATAAATAGCGGCGACCACCGGCCGGGCGGGTGGTCGCTGCGGGCTGAGTGCGGTTTTCCGCGTTCCGGGGCGTTATTGCGAACCCACGGTGACGGTGACCGTCATGCTCTGACCGTCACGATAGATCTGCAGGGTGGCCTCGGCTCCCGCGGCACTGCCCTGCACCTTGGCCACCAGGTCGTTGGGACCCTCCACGGTCTGACCGTTGAACGCCACGATCACGTCACCCTGCTGCAGGCCGGCTTTGGCGGCCGGGGTGTTGGCTCCCACCGCCGCCACCAGGGCCCCCTGGCCGTCGGAGAGGCCCAGTTGGTCCGCCACGTCCTGCGGCACGTCCTCCACGGTCACGCCCAGATAGGGCGTCGGCGTGTGGTTGATCAGGTTCGAAAGGACGCTGGACACCGTGCTGGTGGGAATGGCGAAACCGATGCCCTGCGCCTGCGAGTCCACCGCGGTGTTGATGCCGATGACCTGTCCGTCCAGGTTGAGGAGCGGGCCGCCGCTGTTGCCGGGGTTGATGGCGGCGTCGGTCTGCAACAGGTTGGAATAGCTGCGGTTGCCGGCGGTGATGGGGCGGCCCTTGGCGCTCAGGACGCCTACGGTTACGGTATGGTCCAGCCCGTAGGGGTTGCCGATGGCGATGACCCAGTCGCCGACTCGCGCCTGGTCGGAGTTGCCCAGGGTCAGGGTGGGCAGGTTGTCTCCGTCGTTGATCTTCAGCACGGCCAGGTCGAGGTTGTAGTTGGTACCCACCACCTGCGCCGGGTAGGTCTTGTCCTGGCCGGCCAGGGTCACGGTTACGGAGTCGGCCCCGTCGACCACGTGGTCGTTGGTCAGGATGTAGCCGTCCGGGCGGACGATGAAGCCGGAGCCCAACATTTGCTGTTGCTCGGTCTGGGGACCGGAAAACTGGTTGCCGAAAAACTGCCGGAAGAACGGGTCGTTGGCAAAGGGATTGGCAATCTGGCTTTGCACCGTGGAGGTGACCTTGACCACGGCGGGGCCGGCCTTGGCCACGATGTCGGCGATGGTCTCCGGTCCGAAGGCCTCGGCGGCCGCGGCCGCCGGGGTCTGCATCACGGCCGGCTGGCTGTTCGCTCCGGCGGCGGAACCGTCCGCGGCGGTAACGGCACCGGTCAGGGCCCGTCCCAGGCGCGGATAGTATCCGACGAGCAAGACCACGGCCAGGGCTCCCGCGACAAAGGCGGCCAGCAGACGTCCATATCTGGAGAAACGGTTCATATGGGTTCTCCCTCCTGAAACTTCATGGTGTGGATAAGATACTACTACCACACTATAAGACCAGGCTTAAAGGAAGCTTAAAAATGCCTAAAATTATGAGGTGGAGAGGCACTTCGTCTGTGTACCCCAACCCGCCTGGCCCATCCGGCGGCGGGCGCCGCGCTTTTCACCCGGCCGGAGGAAATTTCGGCGGTTATTTCGGCCACCGGCAGGATATTTTCCCCAACGGATGGTATTATTCTAACATACATCGCCGGGAAGCGGCGGGCGTGGGGAGTGTTTGGGATTGGAAGACCGGATCAAGTCGGCGTGGGAAAAGGCCCTGGAAAGGGCGCAGCAAATGCCGGAGGTACCGGAGGAAGAGTTGCGGCGGGCCGAATATGTGCCCCGGGGCCGCATGATGGCGGCGCGTTACCTGAAGGAAAAGGACTACGATCTGGGCGCCGGGGTGGCCGCGCAGGATCCGGGGGTCAGGCCCCATGTGGCCGAAGGGGCGCGGGAAATCCTTCTGCTCAACGTCGTCCTGCCGCTGGATGACGATTCCGGGGAGCGAAACCGGCGGGCCATGGAAGGACTCGCGGTTTTGAGCCGCAACCGGGCGGCCCTGGTCCAGGCGCTGGGCGAGTTGGAGTACCTCTTCGATTACTACGGCAAAGCCCGGTCGCACACTTACGAACGGCTGAAGGACAATTTCGGCAAAAAGCTGCAAAAGGCCCAACAAAGGATCGAGGCCCGCATGGGGCCGGGGGTGGTGGCCGACGTGGAGCGGCAACCGGCTTTCCTGGAGGAATGGAGCCGGGTGCGGGCGCAGATGGACGCCCAGTTCGAGGACAAGTTGAGCGAGATCAAGGAAATGATCCGGGCCATCGGTTAGAAGAGGGGCGCCTTCCCAAAGGGGGCCCGAGGAAATTTCGGAAGGGGTGTTTCACCATGATGCCGACTCCGCTGCTGCTCAGGCTGGTCCTGGAACGGTCCCGGCGCCTTTTCGCGTCCAAGGAGATCGTCTCGCAGGACTATCGCGGTCTTTTCCGGTACGATTACGGGCGTCTCTACGGGAGGGTGTGCCGCCTGGCCCAGTGCCTGGCCGGGCTGGGCGTGGGGCCGGGGGACCGGGTGGGCACCCTGGCCTGGAACAACCACCGCCACCTGGAACTCTATTTCGCCGTGCCCTGTAGCGGGGCCGTGCTGCACACCATCAACATCCGTTTGTTCCGCGACCAGTTGATCTATGTCATCAACCACGCCGAAGACAAGGTCGTTTTCGTGGACGAGGACCTGCTACCCGTGCTGGCCGACGTGGCGGGCGAACTGAAAACGGTCCGGCACTTCGTGGTCATGACCGATGGAGCGGATCTCCCGTCCACGCCCCTGGCCCCGGTCCACCTGTACGAGGAACTGCTGGCCGGCGCCGGGCCCGATTACGTCTTCCCGGAGGACCTGGACGAGAACGCGGCCGCGGCCATGTGCTACACCACGGCCACCACGGGCGACCCCAAGGGCGTGGTCTACTCGCACCGCGGTCTCTACCTGCACAGCCTGGCCTTCCTCATGGCCGATACCGTCGGCCTTTCGGAACGGGACGCCGTGCTGCCGGTGGTGCCCATGTTCCACGCCAACGCCTGGGGCCTGCCCTTTTCGGCCGCCCTGGCCGGCGCCCGGCAGGTGCTGCCCGGAGCCCGGCCCACCCCGGCCTCCCTGGTCGGGCTGATCGAGGGGGAAAAGGTCACCCTGGCGGCGGGGGTGCCCACGGTGTGGATGGGCATGCTGGATCTGTTGGAAAAGGAAAAGCACGACCTTTCCAGCCTGCGCGCCGTCCTCGTGGGCGGGTCGGCGGCGCCGCGGGCCCTTTTGGAGGCCTACGACCGGTTGGGGGTGACCATCGTCCACGCCTACGGCATGACCGAGACCGCCCCGCTGGCCACCGTATCCCGTCTGAGGAGCCACATGGACGGGTGGCCGCCACAGCGGCGGTACCAGGTGCGGGCCAGGCAGGGCTGGGTGGTGCCGGGGCTGGAGCTGCGCGTGGTGGACGACCGGGGCCGGGAAGTGGCCCACGACGGCAAGGAAATGGGCGAACTGTTGCTCCGGGGGCCCTGGGTAGCGGACGCCTACTACCGGGACGAGGCGAAGAGCCGGGAGGTCTTCGCCGATGGCTGGTTGCACACCTCGGACATCGTCACCGTCGACGAAGACGGCTTCATCGCCATCGTCGACCGGTCCAAGGACCTGATCAAGTCGGGCGGCGAGTGGATCTCCTCGGTGGACCTGGAAAACGCCATTATGGCCCACCCGGCGGTGGCCGAGGCGGCGGTGATCGCCGTGCCGCACCCCAAGTGGGTGGAACGGCCCCTGGCCTGCGTGGTGCTCAAACCCGCCTACCGGGGCCAGGTGGACGAGGCCGCCCTGCTGGCATTCCTGGCCGGGAAGGTGGCCCGCTGGTGGCTTCCCGACCGCGTCGTCTTCATCGACGAAATCCCCAAGACCAGCGTGGGCAAGTTCAGCAAGAGGAGACTGCGCGAGTTGTACGCCGCGGAGGAACCGGGGGAAAAGAAGGAATGAACGATGACCGCGGAGGAATTTCTGGCGGTTTTGTACCGTCACCAGCAGGGCTGTTTTTTTCCCAACCAGATCATGGACGGGGTCGTGGCGGAACTGTCGTTGTCGGGTGAGGAGGCCGTAGACCTCCTGGAGCAATGCCTGGCCCGGGGGTGGCTGGTCATGCGCGGCTACAAGCCGGACCGTTATCTCACACCCGGCCAGGTATGCCGGTTTCCCGTGGTTTTGAGTGCCCCGGCCCTGGCGTTGTTGCGTGGGAACCGCGCAGAGGATTAAGCCCGCATTTCCCGGCCGGACCGGCCCGCCCGAAGGGCCATCTGGTTCACCTGATGTGATTGGCAACATACAAGGCGCCCACGACCACTGTCACTATAACACCTATACCGGTCATGGCCGTACCCACGACAATCCCTATGGCCCAATAGGTGAGTTTATCGATCCTGGCGTTTACTGCCGCGATACCGTTATCGATCTTGGTATTCAGCGCAGCAATGTCGTTATCGATCTTGGTATTCAGGGCGGAAATACCGTTATCGATCTTGGTATTCAGGGCGGAAATGTCGTTATCGATCTTGTTGTTCAGGCTCTTGCTGTCGGCCCGGAAATACTCGCGGTCGGAGCGCAGGCTTTGTTCCAGCCCAGTTATTGCCTGCATAATGTACCAACCCAGAGGCCCCTTGAATTGTTCATCCTCGTCAGACCCCGACCCGGTGGCCGCTTCCCGCATACCCTTGTTGGCCTCTTCCTGGGCGTTCATCGCACTGCCCCCCAATCGTTCAAATTTCCGTTTATGCCTCCGGCCCGAACGAAGGTGACAGGTGGTGCAGGTCGGGGCCCGGGCCGTCGGTTAGATATTACCAAAAACAAGGTCGAAAAGCAACAATCCTTTTGCGTCACGGTCAGACCGGGGCGGCTTTTTCCACGCCCGTTCCGGTTTCCCGGGCCAATACCAGGGCCACGCCGCGGCACAGGTCGCCGGCCAGGTCGATCAGGTGGACACAGCCCTGGGGTCCCCCCAACACCCGCGCGATGGTGCGCTTGTCGGTTTGGGCCAGAGCGGTACCGGCCAGTTCGGGCACGGCGGCTCCCGCCTCAAGGCATACGGCGTCCGGAGCCCGGCGCACGCCGCCCTGGGCCCGGATCACGGTAAAGGCCGGCCCGGTGACCTGGACGGCTAAACCGGCATCGTGGAAGGAGTCGGCCAGGGTGGCCGTGATGAGGAACCCGTCCGACGGCAGGCGGTGCCAGACGGCGGCCTTGAACCGGTTGAACAGGACGTCGGGGCGCCGCTGGTCGCCGACGTGGGTGGCCCACTTTCGGCTTACCCGGTCCAGGTTGGAATAATAGCGGCAGGAACCCGCCTGCGTTTCCTTCCAAAAATCGTCGTAAGCCTCCATGGAAGCGAAGCCCCGCTCCCGGGTGAGGAAGGTTTCCGCCTGGATGACGCCCCGCACCGTTTCGGCGAACAGTTCGGCGGCCAGGGGCGAAAAACCGCCCAGGGCCTTCTTCAGGGCGGGACCGCAACCGAAGTGGGCGGTGAGACCGGTGAGACCGGGAACCGGCGTGTCCAGCGGTCGGTCGTCGGCCTGGCGGTACACGGTCCAGCGGGCTTCCCGGACGGCCAGGCTCACCGGGTCCACGGCCAGGCTGGCCATGGCTTCCGAAGTAATCGAGAGATACGTGGTGCGGGCGTAAACCAGGTCCTTTTCCGGCCGGGTGACCTGGCAGTGCCAGTGCCGCTGACCTGAGTATTCCATGCGGGTCGTCTCCCGTCTTGGCAGTAAGTTCTGAAAGGATTCGCGACCGGAGGTGCCTTATCCTTGTTCAGGTTTGAAACCGCTGGCCCAGGCTCCGAAGGTTCTCCATGAGGACGGATGTGTCTTGGGCCAGGAGCGAGACCTTTTCCATGGCCGCCGTCTGTTCCCGGGTGGCGGCGCCAATGTTCCGTATGGACGCGGCAATGCCGTCGATGATGGCCGGCATCCTTTCGTTCCGGGCCACCAGTTCCTGCAGCGTGCCCATGATACCGTTTAGAACATCCATGGCCGCGCCGGCCGTCCCGGTCCCCTTGCTCACCCGTTCGTAACCTTCTTCGAACATCCGGCCGGCCTGCTGCACCCCTTGCAGAATCTCCTGCATGATGACGCTGATTTCCCCGGCGGCTTGCGCCGACTGGCCGGCCAGTTTCTGCACCTCCTGGGCCACCACGGCGAAGCCGCGGCCGTGTTCGCCGGCCCGGGCCGCTTCGATGGCGGCGTTGAGCGACAGCAGGTTCGTCTGGGCGGACAGTGAAGTGATCAGTTCCAAGGCCCGGGTGACCTTGATGGATTTGCCCGACAAGTCGGCGATGAATTCGCCGGCCCGGCCGATGGTGTCCCTGATGGCCTCCACTTCGCCCATGATTGTTTGTAGACTGCCGGTTCCTTCTTCGACCCGCCGCCCCACAGCGCGCGCCGCGGCGGACATATTGCCGGCGTTGTCCCGTATGCCGTTGATGTCTGAAATGACCGCCTCCACGGAAGAGGCGATTGCCAGGGCATCTCCGGTGGTTTGAGTGGAGGTTTCCCGCAACACGGCGACGGATTCGTTGAGTCTCAAGGCAATATCCTGTAGGCGTTTGGTCAGGTCGCTCAAGAGGTAGATAAATGCTTTCCTGATATCGGACACCGTGTCCATGCGACCGATTTCCGTTATACCGCACCGGCCGGCCAGATTCTCCAGATACTGAATCATGTTCTTCATTGGGCCAATTATTTGCCGGTAGTTGCGGAAGCTGATACCTATGCCCATGAGGCTTCCGCCAAGCATACCCACCACGGCGGGAAGGTAAGGGGAAAAGGCCGTGTGGCCGGAGATCCATCCGGCGAGGGCGCCGGAGGGAGCGGCCAGCACGATGGTTCTCAAGAGGTAGCGGAAGGGGGAAAGACGCGAGATATTCATGCGCGGCGCCTCCTGCCGTGAAAAAACCTGTTAACATGATCGGCGAAATGCCGGGAATAGTTTAGCCCTGGCCCGCAGGGCCGCCCCGCTCTACTCGAAAATGCGATCAAGGGGCTTGTTCCCGGATCCTCCCCGGCAATCCCACGTACTACCGGAACTTGGCCTTGGACGGTGTGATAGCCGGCCGGGGAGGCCGGCTATCGTTCATCTTCCGCAGACGTCCCTGTTGATGTTGCTGGCGCACTTTTTCAGCCTCTGCAAGGGCTCTTGGAAGTTGTCCTCGTTCAAAGCGGTGGAGGGGGCGACCAGGGAGAGGGCCGCAACCACGTTTCCCGTTGCGTCCCGCACCGGCACTGCCAGGCAAAAGACCCCGGGCAGGGTTTCTTCGGCGTCTACGGCGAAACCCTGTCTTCTGACCTTGTCTATTTCCTTCCTCAAGCCATCCCTGTCGGTGATCGTGTTCGGGGTCAGGGCCGGCAGGTCGACATGGTCGATTATACCGGCGCGGACCCGGTCTTCAGCGTGGGCCAGGAGAATCTTGCCCATAGAGGTGGTATGGTAAGGAAGGGCCGCTCCTACCTGCATGACCACCATGAACGGGTTGATCGACTCGGCTTTTTCGATGAGCACCGCCTTGCCCCCGATAACGATGGCCAGGTAGCATGACATCGCCAGTTCCCGACTCAGGTTGTGCAGGTGAACTCGCCCCGCCAGGCGCAGGTCCACGACGCACGAAGCGCCAATTTCATGAACGGCCGGCCCGATGCGGTACTTTTTGCTGTCCCTTATCTGTTCTAAAAACCCTTCTTTTTCCATGGTCTTAATTAAAAGGTGGACCGTTCCCTTGGACAGCCCGAGTTCCTTGCTGATTTCGGTTATTCCCCGGCTGTAGGGGGGGTGTCCGAAAGATTTGAGGATTGCCAGAGCCCTGGCGACGGAACGAACTCCGGAGTTTTTTTCAGTGGCGGGCAAAGTGGTATTCTCCCCTGTCGTATCGGTTACAGAAACGGCTCAATGGCGGGGTCGGTGAAAAGTTGACGCAAGATGGTTTTCCCGAGGCCAGGGCGCGGTCTGAGGCCGGGCCCTGGCCTCGTCCTGGTCGACATACTCCCCTGGCAGCGTCTCCGCCGTCGACCACGACGGCCGCGTCCCCGTCGATTCTTGGCAGGATCTTGCCCAAAAAGGCGCCTGGGATGGATGGGATATTGGCCGGAAGCGTCTGCCGCCATGATCATGGCGAGCAGGACCTTCCTTTCCCCAGCGGGACCGGCTGCCCATTCAGGGTAGCTGGTATTGGGCACGGCGTCGGCCAGTTGCCTCAAAACCAGGGCGGCGTCGCCGATGATCGTCAGGCAGACGTCCAACTGATCCGTAGCCTGGGCGGGGTCGACGTCTATCCTAATGATGGAAAGGGATCGGAGCAAGGCTTACCGCTTCATGGTACAGCCGGTTCTGGTATCAATGACAAGGGCCAGGTCGCCATGGGTCAGCGCCGAGCGGAAGACGGGGCCCGGGATGCGGCGATGCCCAGGCCGAGCGTATGCCGGTCCGAAACCGCCACCCCCGGGCGGCGTTGCGGATGAATACGGGTATACACGTCTTTTCGGCAAGGTTCACCACTTCCCCCTGGGCCCGCGACCACCACACTCCTCCTCCCACTATGATCAACGGTCTTTAGTCCCGCGTCATTCTTGGGACCGCCGCGGCGACGACAGCGACATCACTCGCGGTCCTGTTCCCGGTTCGGTAGGTGTTCTGAAGCTCCTGTCGGGACAATACCTCGGCAGCCAGGGCCCCTCAACCTACCCCGGTCATAACCGTTACCAACCATCCTCGGCCTGTTGTTCCATTACACTGAACAAGCGTTCATACTTGGCCCACTTTAACATGTTGACGGATCGCCGTCAAGGGTGTTTCGGGGTGGAGGCGGTATTTTCTTCACATTCGGGCGACAGCCCTATTGCGTCACCCCGGACTCCTGTGATAACATAGAATTGTGCTGAACGTGGGTTCAGTAGAATTGAACGGAGGTGGGGTAACCATGGCTAAAAAACATACGGTTCGCCTGGCGTGGTGCTTCTCATGACGCACCTGCCCAAGTCCGCTTCGAAGCAGGAGGTCCTGGCCCGGCTTGACCGGTTGAAATCAAGTGACATGCCGACTCACGGCGGAAAAGTGTGGGCTTACGTTTATGACAGCGCGCTGCCGGAAGTCGCCGAGGTCGCCGCCGCCGCCTACACGAAATACATGGATGAAAACGCTCTAGACTTCACGGTCTTCCCCAGTCTTTTGCGGATGGAGAACGACATTGTCTCCATGCTGGCCGGCATGTTTAGCGGTTCCGGCGCAGCGGACGGCCAAGCCGACGAGACACCCGCCGGTACCTTTACCAGCGGCGGCACCGAGAGTATCATCCTGGCCGTGAAGGCGGCCCGGGATTACTACCACCGCATTCGGCCCGAGGTAACGGGTCCCGAGATCATCCTGCCCGTGACGGCGCACGCGGCCTTTCACAAAGCTGCCCACTATCTGGGACTGCTTCCCGTGATAGTGCCGGTGGATCAAAAGACATGGCGGGTAGATCCCCTCACCGTAAGGAACGCTATTTCCCCGCGCACCATCATGCTGGTCGGGTCGGCAGTCAATTATTCGCACGGGGTGACCGATCCGATTTACGAACTTGGCATCCTTGCCGAAACACATCATCTTTGGCTGCACGTTGACGCCTGTATCGGTGGATTTCTTATGTATTTCCTTGGGAAATTGGGTGAGCCTGTTCCAGAGTTCGATTTTTGCGTCCCTGGTGTCAGTTCTCTGTCGGTCGACCTGCATAAGTACGCATATGCGCCTAAAGGAGCTTCTGTAGTCCTGTACCGCAACAAAGAACTTCGACAGTTCGAAATGTATGCCTGCACCCGTTGGGCCGGATACCCGATGATCAACACGACCATTCAGTCGACCAAGTCGGGCGGCCCACTGGCCGCCTGTTGGGCAGTCATGAACTTCCTCGGCGAGGACGGCTATATGGCGTTGGCGGAAAGTACCCTGCGGGCGAAACGGGCTTTGCTTGAGGGTCTAGCTAGTTTGCACGACCTGCGCGTTCTGGGTACACCCGAAGCCGGTCTGGTAGCTTTCACGTCCGACACGGTGGATGTGTTTCTCCTGGCGGACGCCATGAGAGCCGCCGGCTGGTACGTTCAGGTCCAGCCGGGCCGTACCGGAACCCCGGGGTCGCCCGGCCTGGAGCCGAGCCTGCATCTGACCGTCACGGCCGTGAGTCAGACCATGGTATCTCCGTTCCTGGAAGACCTTGCGGCCGCCGTTTTTGCCTTGCGATCACAGCCGGCCCGTCGGGAACATGCGGCCGAGGAGGTTCTGCTGGCACTGCGTCAACCAGCATCATTTCTTGCCGGCCTTGGCATTGAGCCCGGACGTCTGCCGGAGAACATGGCCGAGGTGAACAGGATTTTGCGGTTACTGCCGCCCGAACTTGCCGAGCAGTTGTTCATCACCATCACCAGTGACATGTTCACTCCACCGAAGGACGAAGCCGCTGCCATGCACCGTGTACGGGCCAGGAGGCCGGCCAAATGAACCGCCGGGTGTTTCTTTTCGGTTACGCGTTGCTCGTGTGCGTGACACAGGTTCTCTGGGTCACCTTCTCTCCCATCACCACGCTGGCGGCTGAGGCCATGCACACCGGCGTGGGACTGGTGGGGGATCTTGCCGCTCTTTTCCCGATTGTCTATATCATTGCCGCCATTCCCTCGGGTATCTGGCTGGATCGGCATTTCGCCGCAGCCCTGGGCATAGGGGCGGTACTGACGGGTCTGGCCGGGATTTCCCGTGTTCTGTATCCGGTGGACTACTCCTGGCAGTTCGCCATGCAGTTGCTGCTCGCCGTCGGACAACCCTTTGTCATCAATGCCATGGCGGCTTTCGCGCGCCGTTATTTTTCCGTTGGCCGGCGGCCGCTGGCCATTACCACGGCAAGTGTTGGCCTGTTTGCAGGTATCGTGATAGCCATGATTGTGAGCCCGCCTCTGGCGAACCGTGGCGGACTCCGCCTAGTTGAACTGGTTGAGGGTTTTCCTGCCGCGATCGTCATGTTGTGGGTCCTTCTAGGTTTGGCCGGGCCGCTTCGCGTGCCCGTTTGGCAAGTTTTACCAAACGAACTAGGCGCTGTATCCTCCCCGCCGCCCTTTTTCCGCTTCGTTCTGGCCAGCCTGCGCGGCATTCTAAAAGACAAATTCATCTGGCTGTTGTGCGGTCTCCTAGCCATCGGCCTTGGTGTATTCGACGCGCTCAACACCTGGCTGCAGCCGGTCTTAGCAGAATACGGCATGGGTGGAGCCAGTGGCGGACTGCTGGCCCTTATGACCATTGCCGGGATTTTGGGGTCAGCCGTTCTTCCGTCTTATGCGGCCGTTAGGAATCGCCGCAAGCTGGTGCTGGTTCTCGCCGTGGGGCTGGCCACCTGGCTTTTCATCGCCATCATGCTTTGGCAATCCGTCGTTTGGATAGGCATCTGGATGGTTCTGGCCGGTTTCTTCCTGCTCGCCGGTTTCCCCGTGATCGTGGAATGGGCAGGCCATCACGTCAAACCTGGCCTACAGGGCGCGGCTGTCGGCTTCATCATGTTGACGAGCCACACCGGCGGTATCATCCTCATCTTCGTCATCCAAATGGCGCTCAAACCACCGTATCTAGCCCTCAGCATCCTGGCTGCGGCGACTGCGGTGGGGCTGTGGCTGACATTACTTCTCCCCGGGGGCCGTGCACAGGAGGGCCAGGTCTGGTCTTTTGGCAAGAACCTCTGACCGTGCCGGCGTATGCGGCAACGTTGGGCGAAAGACGGGATCCGCAGTGACCGGAGTTAAAACGGTTCGTTTGCCCTCACCGCCAGGTAAGATCGGCTTTCCTCCCTGGTGATGCCAGGTGAATTCTTCCAGGTATTTGCCACTATAAACCTGGCCCTGCCCCACATCATCACCGCCTTGGCCATCGGTATTAAAACGGCCGCCCTGGTGTTTTCGCTTGCCTTTTTACGGAAAAATCAAAAAAGCGGGGGCCGGAGCGGAAGGGAAAAAAGACCTGGTGTGGAAACTCAACATGGGCAAAAACGGGCTGCCGTGCGGAGGCGGGTTGCGCTCGTGCCGGTGCGCGGCATGGCCGGCAACCGGGGTACCTTCGACGTGAAGAAGGCCGTTCTCACGCTGGGTCCGCCGCTCGTTTTCGACAAGGTCCCGGCCTGCCGGGTCCGGCACGGACAGAGTTGCGTTGGGGGAGGGGTTTCGGTTGTACGCGGAAAAACCGTGGCTGAGGAACTATTTCGCAGGGGTCAGACCCCACCTGGATTATCCGGAAATCCCGGTGCACGGTTTCCTGGAGGAGACCGCGGCCAAGTATCCGGAACGCACCGCCCTCATCCTGATGGGGAAGAAGATATCGTTCCGGCAACTGAAGGAACAGGTGGACCGCCTGGCGACCGCGCTAGGCCGGCTGGGCGTCAAACCGGGCGACCGGGTGGCCTTCATGCTGCCCAACTCCCCCCAGATGGTCATCAGCGTTTACGCCACCTTCAGGCTGGGGGCCGTCGGAGTAGGGGTGAACCCGCTTTACACCGAGCGGGAGTTGGCGCATCAGCTCCATGATTCCGGAGCCGAAACCATCATATTCCTCGACCTGATGGGCAAGAAGGTGGTGAACGTGGCGGACCGGACGCCGCTCAAGACGTTGATCGTCACCGGGATCCAGGATTATCTGCCGTTTCCCCTGTCGGTTTTGGCACCGTTCCAGATGAAGAAGGCGGGCCAGTGGGTCGACCTGCCCAAGGACAGGGGGATCATCAGGTTTACGGAATTGATGAGAAATACCCCCGCCGACCCGCCGCGGGTCGAGGTCGGGCCGGACGACCTGGCCGTCCTGCAGTATACCGGCGGCACGACCGGCCTGTCCAAGGGCGCCATGCTGACCCATCGTAACCTGGTGGCCAATGTCACCCAGTTAATTGAAATCGTGAAGGTGAAAAGCAGGGAAGGCGAGGAAACCTTTCTATGTGTTCTCCCTTATTTCCATTCCTTCGGAATGACCACCTGTATGAACTGCGCTATTGCCTTTGGCGCCACCCAGGTCCTCATACCCAGGTTTGATATCAAGATGATTCTGCAATCAATCAGCAAGTACAAGGTGACCTTTTTCCCAGGAACACCGACAATGTATATAGCGGTACTGCAGCAACCGGATCTGCGTAAATATGATATCACTTCCTTGAAGCAATGCATCAGCGGTGCCGCCCCCCTGCCCCTGGAAGTGCAAACCAACTTCCAGAGGCAGAGCGGGGCTCCCCTGACGGAAGGGTACGGACTGAGTGAATGCTCTCCCGTCACCCATTGCAATCCCTTCGATGCGCCGGCGGACGGCTCCATCGGTTTTCCGGTTTCCGATGTCGAGTGCAGAATCGTTGATGCGGAAAACCCGGATGTCGAAATGCCGGTGGGAGAAGTGGGCGAAATGGCTATCCGGGGCCCGCAGGTGATGAAGGGCTACTGGAACAGGCCGGAGGAAAACCGGGAGGTGTTGCGCGACGGCTGGCTCCTTACCGGGGACATGGCCCGCATGGACGATAACGGCAAGTTTTACCTGGTGGAGCGGAAAAAGGATTTGATCATCGCCGGCGGCTACAACATTTATCCAAGAGAGGTGGAAGAGGTCCTTTACGAACACCCCAAGGTGCTGGAAGCGGCCGTCGTGGGTGTTCCCCATGAACGCAAGGGGGAAGCCGTCAAGGCCTTCATCGTGTTGAAAACCGGTCAGCCGGCCACCGGAGAGGAAATAATCGAGTTTTGCCGGCAGAGGCTGGCCCCCTACAAAGTGCCCAGGTTCGTGGAGTTCAGGGCCGAACTGCCCAAGACACTGGTGGGGAAGATTCTCAAAAGGGTGTTGCTGGAAGAGGAGAGAAAGAACAGGGGGGTATAGCAAATGCCTTTTTTTGGGGACAGCGGGGAATTGTACAGCATACTGGGCGGCTTTCTTAGGGCCCAGACCGGGACCGAGGTGACGAGACAGATCGGCAAGACCGGCATGTGTATCCAGTTCAAGTACCACGAGCCGGAAGCCCTGATCACCCTGGTATCCACGGGGGAGGACATGGAGGAGTACGAAGGGGACGTTTCCCACCGGCCCGACGTCCAGTTTGAAATGAAGGCCGATGTCGCGCACCGCTTCTGGCTGGGAAAAGTCAACCTGCCGGTGGCCCTGGCCCGCCAGCAGATCGTCGCCCGGGGCCCGGTGCAAAAGGCCCTCAAGCTGCTGCCCATCATCCAGCCTTTGTACGGCAAGTATCAGGCTTACCTGCGGGAGATGGGACGGGAAGACCTGGTCAACGTGTGAGGGGGCCATGATTATGGACTACGGCTTCATTGTCGGCGGCCGGCGGGTTTTTGGCGCCGCGGGGGCGTCCTTCGCGGTGGTCGACCCGGCTACGGGCGAACCCTTCGCCCGGGTGGCCGCGGCCGGTCCGGCGGACGTGGACCTGGCCGTGCAGGAGGCCCGGGAGGCCTTGGAGGACCGGCGCTGGTCGGTGATCGCCCCGTTGGAGCGGGGACGCATCATCGGCCGCATCGGCGAACTGGTGCGGGAATACGCCGATGAACTGGCCGGGCTCATGGTCCGGGAAAACGGCATGACCCTGAACATGGCCCTGTACGTGGAGATCCCTCTGGTGGTGGACAGTTTCACCTATTACGGCGGACTGGCCGCGGCCTACGGCGGCGAAACAGTGCCTTTCGCGGTGGCCGGCGCCCCGCCCGACTACCTGGCGATGACCGTTAAGGAGCCGGTGGGCGTGGCGGCCCTCATCACGCCCTGGAACTTTCCCCTGCTCATGCCGGCCTGGAAGATCGCGCCGGCCCTGGCCGCCGGCTGCCCGGTGATCCTCAAGCCGTCTTCGGAAACGCCGCTTACCGCCCTGCGTCTGGCGGAGATCTGCCAGGAAGCGGGGGTGCCCGAGGGCATGGTCAACGTGCTCACCGGCTCCGGGGAGGTGGTGGGGCGTGCCCTGGTCACCCATCCCGGCGTGCGGAAAATAGCGTTCACAGGGGAAACGGTCACCGGCCGCTCGATCCTGCGGGACGCCGCCGACGGCATCAAGCGCGTCACTCTCGAACTGGGCGGCAAGTCGCCCAACATCGTTTTCGCGGACGCCGACCTGGGGGCCGCGGTATCGGGCGCCCTCTTCGGCGTCTTCCTGAACCAGGGGCAGGTCTGCCAGGCCGGCAGCCGGATCCTGGTGCAAAAAAGCGTGTACGACGAATTCGTGGCCATGTTCGCCGAACGGGCCGCGGCCCTGGCCGTGGGGCCGGGCACGGACGTGACTTCCGACCTGGGGCCGCTCGTCAGCCGGGCCCAACTCCTCAAGGTGGGCGAGTACATCGCCTCCGGCCTGGCCGAAGGGGCCGAACTCCTGACCGGCGGGGGACGGCCGGCCCTGGCTTGCCCGTTCGACAAGGGTTTCTTTGTCGAGCCGACGGTCTTCGGCGGGGTGACCCCGCAGATGAAGATCGCCCGGGAGGAGATCTTCGGCCCGGTGGCCGCCGTGTTGCCTTTCACCGACGAGGACGAACTCCTGCGCCTGGCCAACGATACCATCTACGGCCTGGCCGGGGCCGTGTGGACCCGCGATGTCAAACGGGCCTTCCGGGTGGCGAAAGGCCTCGGCGCGGGCACGGTGTGGATCAACACCTACCAGTTGCTTTCGCCCACGGCTCCCTTCGGCGGCTACAAAGCGAGCGGCCTGGGCCGCGAACTGGGCCGGCAGGGTCTGGAGTCCTATCTGGAGACCAAGACCATCATCGTCGACCTGAACGAGACCCCGGTGACCTTCTTTTAGGGGGTGTTGGGATGTTGCCCGATTTCCTGGAATTCAAGCTGTACACGCGCATCCTCGGCGGCGAGGACGTCCTGGACGCCCTGGGGGACGAATTGGCGGCCCTGGGCGTTTCCCGTCTTTTGGTCGTCACCGACCCCGTATTGCGCGAGAAGGGCCTGGTGGACACCGTGCTCCGGCCCCTGGCCGGTGGGCGGGTGGCAATTGCGGGGATCTTCGACCGGTGCCGCCCGGACTCGGATGTCGCCCTGGTGGAGGAGGGGGCCCGGCTGATCGGCGATGTGGGGGCGGACGGGCTTTTGGCCGTGGGGGGCGGCAGCAACATCGACACCGCTAAGGCCATGAACCTGGTTTGGACCCTCGGGGGAAGTCTCCTGGACCACCAGGGAGCCTTCAACATCGACCAGCCTCTCAAACTGCCCCTGGTGGCCGTGCCGACCACCGCCGGCACCGGCAGCGAGGTCACCCTGGCCGCCGTGATCAAGAACCGGGACGAGGGGACCAAGCTGACCTTTTTCAGCCCCCATCTGGCCCCCCGCCTGGCCCTGCTCGTGCCCTCCCTGACCAGGGACCTGCCGCCGGCCCTCACCGCGGCCACCGGTTTCGACACCCTGTCCCACGCCGTGGAAGCCTACGTGTCGGTGAACCACAACCCCTTTACCGACGTCATGGCACTGGAGGCGGTCCGCTATGTGCGCCGGTACCTCCTCCGGGCCGTCACCGGAGGCGGGGAAGACCCCGAGGCCCGTTTCGGCATGCTGGTGGCGGCGACCATGGGAGGGATGGCTTTCAACGTGGCCCTTTTGGGGGCGGCCCACGCCATGGCCCACGCCATGGGCGGACTCTGCGGGGTGCCGCACGGGGTGGCCAACGCCCTGGTGCTGCCGGCGGTGTGCGCCTTCAACCTGGACGCCTGCCGCGACCGTCTGGGGGATGTCGGGAGATGCCTGGAGGCGCCGGGGCCGGACCCGGCCGCGGCCGGCATCGAGGCCATGGTCGCCTTGCGCTCCGCGTGCGGCTTGCCCGCGACCCTGGCCGCGGCCGGCGTGCCCGAAGGCAGCATTCCCGAACTGGCCGCCCTGGCGGCGATCGACGCCGCCATCGTGACCAATCCCAAACCGATGCTCGAAGAGGACATTGCCACTCTTTTGGCGCAAATCGCCGGCTGACGCCGGCGGACATGCCGAGCGCCCCTTCGGCGGGGCGCTCGCTTTTCAAGGGCCGGCGGGATCTTCCATGCCGGCCGTCGCGGTCACCGGCCAGTTGAAGGACCAGGCCGCCCGGTACACCCGGCCGGTCTTTATTCGCCAGTGCGGCGAGAAAAAGACGGCTCCCCGCGGCCGGCCGTGCCGCAAGGGGCGCCGGGTGGGCTCCGTGTCTTCCGCGGCCTCCCGCCAGGCGATGGCGCGCATGGTGTCGGCAAACCCGCCCAAAGCGACGTTGACGGTCAGGAGCGCCGGAGTGTGCAGGTCGCGGCAGATGCCCTGGATCTTGTGCCAGACCTCCCGGGAGGATCCCGGGCCGGTGTTGAGACAGGTGAGGCGCACGCCGCCCCAGTCGACGGCGGCCCGCTGCAATACGAAATCCACCTGGCGGACGGAGATCCGGTGCGCGGTGTGGTGCAGTACCGGGTACCGGCTCAGGATGGCCAGTCCCCGGCCCAGGCCGAACGATGCTACCGGGGCGAAAAGGTGGTGCATGCCCGTCAACCGGCCCAAAACGGCGGCCTGGTTTTCGAAATAGCTGCGCGGCCAGAAGCGGTCGATTTCCTGCACTCCGGCCAGGTCCGCGCCGGAATCGTTCACCAGGCGGGCCACCCGTTCCACGGACACCGTACCGTCCCTGGCCAGCCCGTGCGTCATGTCGAAGCTCATGACCGTCAGTTGGTCCACTGGCCCCGCCCCCTTCGTATCTATTGTAGGGGGAGGGAGCCGGATTATGACCAGGAAAATGGCGGCACGAGTCCGGCTGTCCGGACAACGCGCCGTGTCAACCAAACCTGAAACCGGAAACAGTTCGATGGCCGCTCATCATTATCCGGTTCATAGTGGAGACAGCATGACGGTGGAGAGGCAGTCTCCACCGTCAAACAGTAATCGTCCCCATTTTCCGCCAATCAACAATTCGCCAAACCTGCCAGGTTAAGAAAGCTCATGCGATGTCACCTTGTGGCCTTGCGGTGCGACCTCTACTTTACCAAGACGGCGATCACCGTCGCCGCTTCCGCCCGGGTGGCATGATCCAGCGGCCGGAAGGTCCCGTCCGGATACCCGTGGATGATTCCGTACCGAACCGCCGTCAGCACGTTGTCCCGCGCCCAGGCATCCATTCGGGTCGCGTCCCTGAAGGTCGATGCCCCGGATACCGGCGCCAGCTTGGCCGCTCTCACCATCATGACCGTCATCTGCTCCCGGGTAATGGGGTCATTCGGGCCAAAGTGGTTGGCATCGTACCCACTGACGATACCGTGAGCCGCAGCCGTAGAGATGTAGGGTTGCGCCCAGTCGCCCGCCGTGTCGGCGAAGACCGGCCCGATCTTCGGGGTCAACTTCAGCGCTTTCACCAACACGGTCACGAACTCCGCCCTGGTGATGTCGTTGTCGGGGCGGAAGGTACCATCCGGGTAACCGGTTATCGCGCCCAGGCATACCAGTTTGTCGATGGCGCCCTGCGCCCAGGTGCCCGTGACGTCGGCGAACTTCTCCTTCGAAGTCGGAATCGGGGATACCGGAGTCTTGACCATGACGGCGTACTCGGTGAAGTGGTTGACGGTAACCGTGATAGTGTCGCCGGACACCGTGCCGCCCAAGTCAATCCATTGGACCGGTGAGGCAGTGTCGTCCCAGTAATACACGGCTGGGGTCTCACCGTCGGGGATGTTGGACGGCAGGGTGAAGGTCAGGGTCACGTTCGAGTTGAAGTTGTAGTGATCTTGACCGTTTACGGTGAACCGGTAGGTCTGCCCCAGGACCTCGAAGCCCGAGGGCGCTGCCGGGGGCGAAGTGGATGTCTGCACGGACACCGTTGCGTTGCTGGTGCCCTGGAGGGCTCCCGCGGGAATGGTGACCGATGCCGCGGTGCCCAGTCCGACCGTCGCGCCGGCCGAGGGGGAAACCGGGGCCGAGCCGGTGGAGGTGTCGGTCGGCGAAGGGACGAAGGATCCGCCGCCGCCTCCGGTGGGGGTGCTCGCGGCCGGGTTCACGGTCAGGGTGGCGGCGTTCGAAGTGGCGGTCAGGTTGGATACGGAGTCGGTGACCACGCAATCGTACTCGGTGCCGCTGTCGGCGGTGGTCAGGGTGCCCGTGGTGTAGGAATCGCTGGTCCCCCCGGTGCCGGTGGTGACATTGGACCAGGTGCTGCCGCTGTTTGTCGAGTACCGCCACTGGTAGGAGGGCGTCCCGCCGTCGTTCGAGGCGGCCGTCACGCCGAAGGTCGCCGTCTGCCCGGCGGTTACCGTCTGGTTCGTCGGCCCGGCGGTAATGGTCGGGGCCGAGTTGGCTGTGAAATTGGCCGTCAGGTTGACGTTGGCTGCCGGCATGGCAAAGGTGTAGACGGCGCTGCTGACCGTGCTGCTGCCTCCCGTCCAGTCGGAGAAGGTGTAGCCGTTGTCGGGAACCGCTTTCAGATACACCTCATCCGCTACGTTGTAAGAGCCGGTGTAGGATGACTGTCCGTTGACCGCGCCCCCCGGGCTGGCCGCGGCGGTGACCTCGGGCGGCGGTGACGGGGGCACATTCAGCAAATACGGGTAGCTGTAGCCCTCGTTGACTCCCCAAGTGTTGGTGAAGTCCCAGGAAGCCCAGCCTGTCGCTCCAGGGTTGCCGTAGGAACCCCAGTTTGTTGAAGTATTGGTGAAGGTGTTTTCCTGCTGTAACTCGGCCGTGGTCATGCCGCTTCCATCCGAGTTGTTGGGCAGACCGAAAGGTCCTTGACAACTTTGATAAGTCGCGTATTCCTGGCCGATGGCGCTCTGCCCCGGGGCCGCGACACAGTATGAGTTGGTTACGGTAGCATTGGCACAGCCAGAGGCATTTGTTTGTTCGCCTACCAGACCGCCGTAGACCGTGCCGGGAACGCTGCCGACACTGCCGGTGGCGTAGCAGTCCACGATGTTGGGAGCGTTCTGGGTGTCGGCAACGCTGACCTGGCCGTTATCACCGACCAGGCCGCCATTGTAGGCGCCACCACCACTGCTGCTGACACTGCCGGTGGCGTAGCAGTTGGCGATGAAGCCGTTGTTCTTGCCGACCAGGCCGCCGTCGTAGGCGCCGCTACCACTGCTGCTCACGCTGCCGGTGGCGTAGCAACTGCCGATGCCGCCGCCGCCGTTAAGGGTGGCGGACACGGTGTAGTTTTCTTCGCTGCTGTTTTGGCCCACCAGGCCGCCGTTGTAGGTACCACTGCCGCTGACGCTGCCGGTGGCGTAGCAGTTGCTGATGGAGGCCCAGTGATTGCCATCGCCGCCGCTGTTTTCACCCACCAGGCCGCCGTTATAGACCGCACCGGCAACGGCGCTGACACCGGCGGTGGCGTAGCAGTCACTGATGGAAGCGCTGGCGCCGGTGTTTTGACCGACCAGGCCGCCATTGTAAGTACCGCTGGCGCTGACGCTGCCGGTGGTGTAGCAGTTGCTGATGGAGCCCCGGTTTTGGCCGACCAGGCCGCCGTTGTAGGCGCCACTGCCACTGAAGTTGCCGGCAGTGTGGGAACTGCTGACGGTGCCGGTGTTTTGGCCGGCCAGGCCGCCGTTGTAGGCACCACTACCAGTGCCGCTCACACTGCCGGCGGGGGCATAGCAGCCGGAAATGGAGCCGCTGTTACCGCCGGCCAGGCCGCCGTTATGGGCGCCACTGCCGTTGCTGCTGACGCTGCCCGTGGCGTAGAAGCAGTCGGAAATGGAGCCGCTGTTACCGCCGGCCAGGCCGCCATTGTAAGCGTCACTACCACTGCTATCGACGCTGCCGGCGGCGTAGCATCCGTTGGAAATGGCGCCGCCGTTTTGGCCCACCAGGCCGCCGTAAGCGCCACTGCCGTTGCCGCTGACGCCGCCGGTGGCGTAACAGGAGTTGCTGATGGAGCCGCCGGTGTCGTTCTCGCCGACCAGGCCCCCGTCATAGGCGCCACTGCCGTCGCTGCCGACGGCGCCCGTGGCGTAGCAACTGCTGATGGCGCCGCCGTTTTGGCCGACCAGGCCGCCATTCCAGGATCCATCGCCATTGCTGTTACCGCTGACGCTGCCGGTGGCGTAGCAGTTGCTGAGCGAGCCTGCGTTTTCGCCGGCCAAGCCGCCATTGTGGGGGCCATAACCGCCGCCGATACTGACGGCGGCGTGGCAGGCGCTGATGGAGGCGCCGCTATCGTTGTAGCCGACGAGTCCGCCGTTGAAGTCCGCGCTACCGTTGGTGACACCGCCGATGACCGTGCCGGTGGCGTAGCAGCTGCTGACGGAGCCGCTGTCATAGCCGGCCAGGCCGCCATAATAACATCCCACGCCGTCAGCTTTGACGAAGGCATTATCCAGGTAGACGGAGTCCACCACGGCGCCGCTGGCGATGGAGCCAAACAGCCCGGCATCAGGCAGGTTGCCATTACCGTCGTCGATGTACAGTCCGGAGATGGTGTGGCCGTCGCCGTAGAATTTGCCCGTGAAGCCGCTTCCGAGCCCGATCGGGTACCACCCGGTCCAGGTGGATGAAGGGTATCCCTGCAAGAAGTCGGCGTATACCTGCCCGTAGACGGACAGATCCACGTTATTCATCAGTTCGTAGGTACCGCTGAGGGGTTCGTCCGTCGTTCTTCCGATGTTGAACAGTTGCTGCGCAGTGGTGATTTCGATCACGCCTGTTCCGGACTGCGCCGCCGCCACGCCCGGAGCCATGGCTGCCAGCAGGCAGACCGCCAGCAGAACGGACAGCAGTCTGATGCCGGTGAATCCAGTCGAGATGCGCATAAGACATTCTCCACCTCCCGATTGTGTCGGCACCCGCTGGACGCGCAGGCTGCCGCAAGAATTACCCCGGTGACCCGGTGGTCCTCATTCGGTGACCCGGTGGTCCTCATTCGGTGAGCGCGGTGGACCATTCCGGTGCCTTTTACGGTGATCGAATGCAGCGAAGGCCGCCAGGCAAAAACACGGACAGACGCCGAGACCGGTTGGAAACAGACCGCCAGACGCCTGGGTCCTATTGCCGCGCCAACTGGAAAACCTCGTTGAGGGATATTTCGATCCCTTTCCCCCACGCGATGCAATTTCCATCGGTGCTCACCTGCCGAAAAAACTCTTGGTCCGCGAGCATGCCGAACCTTACGGTTCCCAGTTTGCTCTCCAGGCTTACCGTCAGACTGCTTCCGTTTTCCAGCGTCACTTCCAGGCGGTAATTTTCCCGGGGTATGACTTGACTTATGTGAACCATTCATTCACCTCCCCGCAGAAAATAGTCCACGATACAAAGCGTACCGCGGACTATCTTCATTGGCCATCACCCGGCGGGTGATTTTTTACTCAATTTTCAGGACGGAAGCAGTGCCTTCCCCGGGAGGGGAAGGACCAGCCGGGCTTGCGGTTGGCGCCGGCCCAACCGCCGGGGGCAACGGCGGCTCTTGGGCACCCCCTTCCGGTGCCCGGAAAGCCCCTGGCCGGCGCCGGGTCGCGCCCAAAACTTCAATGGTATCAATGGTCGGGTATATGATGCTTCAGCAGGGCCCTTGATTTTATGTCGAGCTTGTAATATATGCTCTTGAGCTGGGTTTTTACCGTATTCTCCGATATAAACAGCTTTTCACCGATTTTCCGGTTCGAGAAGCCTTGCGCCGCCAGCCGTGCTATCTCCGCTTCCCTTTCGGTCAGCCTGGGTTTGTTTCCGGTGAAATGCTCGCTCAAAATTTGGTTCACCGCTTTTTGGTGGGACCCGGAGAGTGCCAGCACGACGGCTATTTCTTCACGGTAGCAACCCAGCCCGTAGAGGTCTTCCAGAAGAGGCCTTAGATAATCACAGTTTTCCACGAAGGGCAGGTAGACCCGGTCGGGCATGGCGATGTCCAGGGCCTGCTTCAGGGCGGCCAGCGCCTCGTGCTGTCTGAGGATCTGTCGGTTGGCCGCTGACAGGTAGATGTATGAGTAGATCTGTCCCAGCAGATTGGGAAAAACGGAGGCTATTGCGTTAAAGTGCTGCGCGCTGCCGAGGAGTTTTGATGTTTCTCCTTTAATTAACAGTGCCCGTCCATGCACAATGTTTAACATGGCATATACAGGAAATAGGAGACGATCACTACTAAAATCGCCTTCACCCAACCATTTGGGAATTCTATCGCTTTGTCGCAGGAGGGAGTATATGTAACCTTCAACGAGTTCCACCGCATGTATTAAGAGATATTCTCCTGTGTCCGTGATCTCCTGGCGCATATTCTGCAGAATGGCCGATACCCGGGGAAAATTCCCCTTCATCAAGTTGATCCGGGCTTCCAGGAAGAGGGCGCAGATCAAGCTTGCCGTCTGTTTATGGGAACGAGCCTCATGCATGGCCTGGTAAACCAGTATCTCGGCGTTTTCAGCATCGCCCTGGGTAAAATGCCATTCGGCTCTCATGATATCACCGGCTCCGGCGCCGTTGCCGCTGGTCAGACGATTATAGAGGGGCATGTTTTCCGCCAGATCCCGGACATGTACGGCGAGCTTTCCCGTCTCCCGGTAGAACATGTACAAAACGGACGGCGAGCCGAAGGTCCAGATGGCGTTGGAATAAAGGAAAGAGGAAGGTTCCTTGAGCAATGTGCTTGCTCTCCTGTGGTGTTCTGCCATTTCGTTGATTCGATTGTAGGCGGTGAAGCTCATCAGTAGTTCATATTCCCCTAGAAGACGGCTACGGTGGTTGTCTGGCAGGACCCCATCCATTTGAATGATGTGTGAAAAATATTGGCAAGCCTTACGGAATAAGTCAATTTCATTGTAGGAATACAAACGAAACGCAATGATGAGTATGGCGAAAGGATGTTTAACCTTGACATCGTCCGGACATTCGAGAAAATATCTGATAAGCAAATCCTTTTTATGTTCAAAGTTTATGCCGCTAGCCTTCTCCTCTTCAAAAGCAAAGTATAGCTTGTCAAAATCGCCGCAGAGGTAGAAATAATGCATGGCCAGCCTGTAGTTACCTGTGCTTAAAAACCAGTGGCCAGCTTTGGAAAGCAGGGCCAACTTTATATTTCTGCTTTCCAAGATGTCCCGTAGAAAGCCCGAAAAAATGCCATGTATATGATAGGTTTTCGTCCTGGTATCATATTCCACAAAAGTATTCTTGTTTATAATTTCGGTCAATAGGCTGTCGGCGTTTTTCTTTTCCCACATATGGAAGGCCTGTTGGCGCGTAAAGCCGTCAAAGATGCACATCGCTAACAAGAATTCCTTTATATCGTCGGAAAGCGGCCTATAGACAGCTCGTTCGAGAAGGCTGTAAATATTATCCATGGCAGGATAGGTGCCCTTGGCGATAAAATCAAGCATAAGCAAGTACAGGGCGCTTATCCATCCTTCTGTCAGGGAGTACAGGTTGTCTGTATCATAAGCCGAAAGACTGATTCCGCACAACCTGTAATACGCCATAATTTCGTTAGGTAAAAGCTCAAAGGTTTTCTTTGTTATGTAATGCAAGTAACCTTTCAGCGTGAGTTCCTCAAGGTTCGTAAATTCGGTAAATCTTGCAGCCAAGACGATGTGCAGGTTGGTTATTTCGGTTTGCGCAAGCAACCCGATAAATTTATCGACCTTCGGGCTGCTTATCAGATGGTAATCATCGATTACAAGTACGGTTTTACGGGGGAACTGCATATTCTCTAATATATGCAGGGCCTCCCGCAGCGACACAGCATCATCGGGGAATCCAAGCCTTGCAAGACTCCTGGGGCGTTCACCGTCCAATGTGCTCAACTGACGGCAAAAACTGTTCCAAAGGCCTGTTGTATCATTGTCATAAACCCTTTGCCACAACACGTGTGCATCGGTATTTTGTAAGTGCTCGCGTACGGCAGTTGTTTTTCCATACCCCATTGGCGCTTCGACTATGGTTAGCGGATGATTGAATATTCCCTGCATCGCTTCGGTTATGCGCCCGGGAAAATAAAGACTTCTCGTGCGGTAATTGTGTAATTTGTTCACGGTAAACCTCCATTACAGTGTGTAACGGCTATATTATGACACAATTAAAGGTGGCTCTTGGACGAAAATAAACGGGAGGTTCCCCTGGAACAGCCGGGCAGGAAACGTGGCAGCGCATACTCCCTCTGGCGAAGCCGCTAAAGTAATATGCCTGTACCATTCGACAAAAGCCACCGCTTTCCTGTCGGCCGACTCCGGCCCCGTCGTCGCCTGGCGGGGAGATGCGGAGGCGTCGAAGGTCACCATCCGGAAATCGCTTGGCCATTGGGGCCCCAATCTGTTATAATATTGAGGAAACGTTCACATGGGGGCGCCGGCGGTATTGGCTGTCAACATTCTGGCCATTGAGAGTTCCTGCGACGAGACGGCGGCGGCCGTGGTGGAGGACGGTGTCCGCGTACGGGCCGACGTGGTCCGTTCGCAGGTCGCGGACCACCGGAAATTCGGCGGCGTGGTGCCGGAAGTGGCTTCCCGGCGGCATCTGGAAGCGGTCAACCCGCTCATG
>Ga0078972_1005504_pt1 | contig 32007 bp, 27 predicted proteins | sample YelNatPaOPGAMG01_FD_67568 | JGI IMG/M metagenome (GOLD analysis project Ga0078972, IMG submission 67568) | Hot spring thermophilic microbial communities from Obsidian Pool, Yellowstone National Park, USA - OP-RAMG-01 (SPADES assembly) (version 2) | ecosystem: Environmental > Aquatic > Thermal...
TGGATACGTTACGATATTAACCAGTTGGGCGAATATTTGGACAGGGTATCGTCGGAAAGAGGAGGTAACCAGATTACTTACGGAATGTACGTGGTCGGGCAGACGGAGGACCTTGGGCCCCTCAGCGACCAGGTTAGGGGCAACAGGTACGTTAACAGGATCAGGATCATCTCACATGCCGCCCTGTTGAAGCTCGTCGAGATCTGCGAAAGGACCCATTTGAAGAACGAGCAGGTCTCGAGGATCCTCATCCCATTCGATGCGGTCAATGTGGGCGAGCTCGTGGAGCTCATCCAGATGCTCGTGGAAGAGGCCATCAGCAGGGAAGGGCCAGGGCTCCCACCACTTCTTGGATCTCCTCTGGTTGAGGTACCTAAGGTTTCTAGGAGTTCCCTTTCCGACCTAGAGGAGGGAGACATCGTCGTCTGCCCGTCTAGACCCGAAGGTGTGGACTTCCTCAAGCGGAACCAGGCTTGGGGTTTCGTAAGGATCAGGAGGGAACCGAGATACTTTGCTCTGTACGTATCCAGCCCCATACACGCCATCACGCATTTCGGGGAAGTGGAGAAGGTGGCTGAGCCTAAGGACTCCAGAGTAGCAAATCCGGAAGAGTATGAGACATACGGGGTCGGGAAGAAGGTCATTCAGCTGAAGGCCGGATCCCTGAAGGAACTTGGCGATCCTATTACGAAAGGAACACAGCCTATTCCTCAAGGGATCTGGTACACGACGCTTTCGAAGTTTCTTCGCGCAAACACCCTTGATGACTTACGATAGCTTTTCCAAATCTCACACCATCTTGGACGGTTCGATTGGTGGCTTCCCACGAGACCATTCTACACCCGCGTAGGCTAGATTTAAGCCGTGTGCAGCCCGGACAGGAGCACCTCGAGTTCTTAAATATGCGCAGGCACTCCCTTTGGTTGATGATCGCGGAGCGGCATTCTGAGAGGGCCTCGATCGTCCCTCCCTCCTTACATGGAAACGATCGCCATGGACAGCAACTATATCGTCGGTCTTCCGTTGCGAATTGTATGACAGCGAGGCGGTGGTGAACACTTGAGTCAGCAGGCCAGGCCCGGCTTATCCACCGAAACGACCAACTCCAATGCCTTCAACGAAGAGTTTTGGAAAAGAGCGCTGAGGGAGCTTGGTTATCCCATCACAGAGCAGCAACTCGACATCAAGACGCTAAGAGATCAGGGTGCCATCCCTTCTGCCCTTAACCTCTCGAGCGCCACGAGGTTCTACGTAGATGATTACGTGGAAGTCGTCCTTCTGACCTACGCTGAGGGCGAGCGCATGACCAGGGGCCAATGCACGAGGACTGCCAGGGCCTGGAAGGAGAGGAGGCTCATCAGACCGTTCCTAATATTCACGAACGGTTCGCAGAGCTATGCCGTGGTTGTTCCGGGGGCTGGCATCGGTGGGGAAGTGAAAGTGCTGTCGCTTGCCGACAGGCTCTACAGGACCGACATCGAAACGTTGGAATCCCTAGCCTATCCGGGTGGACCTAAGGAGCTTCGGCAGTGCTACGATACGGCCTTCCTCCCCTACGAGAAGGTAAGGGAGGAATTCTTCGAAGGGTACCGCAACCTTTACCAGAAGATCCAGCAGGCGGTGCGGAAGCATCTATCATCGCAGAGCGCCGCCTACACTCAGAGGTTCCTCGGCAGGCTCATGTTCCTCTACTTCTTACAAAGGAAGGGATGGCTGAAGGGCGACAAGAAGTTCGTGGACTCCGTAGCGGATTATATGGAGCTGAACAGGATATTCTACGAGAGCCTCAACAGGCAGGGGACGCCGGGGATACCTTTCCTGAACGGCTCCCTCTTCGAGAGGGAGGAATACATGACCGCAGAGATTGAGGAAAAGCTTGCTGACGTTATGGATCCTCTCTTCAAAGAGGCAAGGAAGTTCTTCGACCAGTACAACTTCACGGTGGATGAAACCGCGCCGCTCGAAGTTGAGGTCAGCATAGACCCAGCCCTGATAGGGACGGTCTTCGAGAACATGCTCCCCGAGTATGAAAGGGGCTCCAAGGGGACGTTCTATACCCCGAGGAGCGAATCATCCTTCATCTGCAGGAGGGCCCTTTCGAACTATCTAGGTTGCAGCGATGAAATATCGGCGGACGGGAAGAAGTTCATCGATGGCCTGAACGTGTACCTCGATGGGCTGAAGAAAAGGAAGAGCGAGAAGGAGGTCAGGGAGTTCAAGGAGAAGCTCCTCTCAATAAAGGTCCTCGACCCAGCGGTGGGCTCGGGCGGCTTTCTTCTCGTAATGATGCAGGAGATCATAGGCCTCCTGCAGGAGGCGGATTCCATAGTTGGCTGGAGGACGGATGTACAGGAATACAAGAAGAGGATACTGCCTAACCTCTATGGCTTCGACATAGAGGCCGAAGCGATAGAGATAGCCAGGCTCAGGCTCTGGCTTTCCCTGATAATAGACCAGAAGGAGCCCGAACCCCTCCCCAACCTCGATATGAACCTGATCGTCATAGAAGACTCACTTCGCCTGTCGGTTGGCCAACAAAGCATAGATGCCGAGATCCAGTCGCTCCAAGTCGAATTCTCCGAGCTAAGAGGAAGGTACCTCAACGAGCACGACGCAGGGACAAAGAAAGCGCTGAAACAGAGGCTTCAACAGCTTGGCGAGGAGATAAGGAGGAAGACGGGCATAGACCCGAACGTCATCGAAGCCTACATGCAGGATAAAGCGGATATCGTTGTAATGAACCCTCCATATGTGAGACAGGAGTCGATCGAACCAAAGAAAAAGGAGTACTACTCCGTGAGGTACGGAATCGATAAGAAGTCTGACCTCTACGCCTACTTCCTGATGCGGGCCCTGCGCCTCGTCTCCGAAACGGGGGTCGTTTCTGTGATTTCTTCGGATAAGTGGCTGGAGACAGACTACGGCGTATCAGTCCAGGGGAAGCTGAAGGATAGCCTCATTGCCGTCTACGGCCAGAGGCAGAGGAGCTTTGGTGCCGACATCCATACTGCAATTACAGTACTCGGAAGGCAGAAGATCTACCAGGTTGTCCATTTTGTATACCTCGACTCCTATTCAAAGGACGATGTGAAACAGTACATCAGGTTCGATAGGAAGGAATTGAAGCCGGGCAAGTGGTTCTACCTCCGACCCGGGGCCAAGTTCTTTATGGAAAAGCTCCTGCCCAAGCTAACTCACAAGCTTGGGGATTTTGCTGAGATAAAGCGTGGATTCACCACTGGAGCCAACGAGTTCTTCTACATGAAGGATGTCAGCCATCTGTTCGAGACCGATAGGATTGCAAACCCGAAGAAATTCGAGGAATGGGGAGTAAAGGCAAAGACAAGGAAGGAGCTTGAAGAGCAGGGGTTGATATATATCGAAAATGAAGTGGGAGAGAGGTTTGTCCTAAACAAGAAGGATACTCTCCCCATCATCCGCAACCCCAAGCAGCTTGGATTCTACAAGATTGCACGACCCGCGACGCTTTGTCTTTACAGTAGCTCACCAGGTGCATTTACCTTAATCTATATAAAACACGGAGAGAAAATGGGACTTCCTAAAAGGCCAACTCTCGTAAACCATGTACCGTGGTTCAAACTCGCTGATCTAGATCCTACACGTATATTCTTACTGAAGTCACCCTTAGATACATTTTATGTTCCCATATCTGATGTCCCTTTGATCTGTGACCAAAGATTATATTTACTGAAGACCACGGATCCGTTAACCACAGGGTTATATCTTAATTCAACTATTGCTTCCATTACAATTCAACTATATTCAAGGAAGGGTTCGTCTTCGAGCAGGGGAGCTGTGATGGATGCTGCAGTTGAAGACTACGAGGAGATGCCAGTTCCACCTCTTAACAATATAAAAATCGATTACGATCCCCGAAAGTTGCTTGAAAGAAAACCTTTGAAGTATTACGAGGAGGTCAAGCAACAAGACCGAAAGGAGTTGGACATAGCTGTATTAAGAGCAATTGGTTTCAATATTCCCGAGCAAGTCGTTTCGGAGCTTTATGATGCGTTCGTCCAAGTCGTCGAGGATCGTTTGGTAAAAGGCGGTTCCAATTCCATACCGGAGGAGAAGACTAACGACTAGGATAATCGACAACTCAAAAGAAAAGCTCGCATCAGTTCTCAACAGGGAATTTTCCGATGTAGACGAGATCGCCATCGCTTCAGCCTACTTCAACGTCCACGGGTACGGCGCCATAAAGGACGGCCTGGGAGACAAGCCCCTTCGCCTTCTCCTTGGAAGGGAGCCTACGGAGAGCATAAAGTGGGAGGAGGAGGTCTTGAACGAGCTGGAGCAGGAAGAGGACGATCCGAAGTACTTTGAACTCCTTCAGGAGGCGATAAAGTATTTCGAAGATCCTAAGAGAAACGTCCACACGATCGTAGGCCCCTTCTTCCACGGCAAGGCCTACATCGGAGCCAGCCCCAGCCTTCAGGAAGTGAAGAACGGCATTGGGACTGTAGGATCCAGTAACTTCACGTATGGCGGGCTGGTCAAGAATAGGGAACTGAACATGCTGAACACTGATAGAGAGGTCGTGCAGGAGCTTAGGGACTGGTTCCTAGATGTGTGGAGCCAGTCAAGGGACTTCAAGGAGGAGTTCCTTTCCTTCCTCAAGAACTACGTCACGACGAGGAGCCCATATGAGGTGGTAGCCAAGGCCCTATACGAAACCTACAAGTCTAGCCTCGATGTCTCCGTGGAGACACAAAAGGTCTTGAGGACCCTTTACCCGCACCAGATGCTATCGGTGAGGGGGGCCCTCTCCATCCTTGAAAAGTATGGCGGGGTATTGGTCGCTGACGCCACGGGCCTCGGTAAGACGAGGGTTGCCCTGAGCTTGGCATTGAACGCGATCAGGGAAGGAAAGAAGACGCTGCTCATAGCCCCAAAGAGCGTCCTCGATACTACTTGGCAGGACGAAATGAGGGAAACAAACATTCACATCGACAGTGTCTCAAGCGAAAAGCTTTCACAGGACCCCGATTCTGCGCTCGCACAATATCAGGATAAGGACTTCATCATAGTCGATGAGGCGCATTATTTCAGGACCCCCTCGACCATAAGGTATTCGGCGTTGCGTGAGCTCCTGCTGAAGAATAATGCGCAGGTCGTCTTCGCGACCGCCACCCCCGTGAACAACAGCCTCATGGACCTCTACTTCCTCTTTTCCCTCTACCTGAAAGAGGACTGCATATCCGACCTTTACAACATGACGCTGAAGGGATACTTTACGGCGAACCAGAAGAGATGGCTACAGGGTGAGCCGATAGATATGGAGGAGGTCCTTCAACGCTTCATGGTAAGGCACTCAAGGCACTTAGCACAGGCGCTCGATAAGGAGGGCAAGATAAGGTTCCCAAGGAGGGTGCTCGACGACGACCCTAGGGACAGGTATTCCACCGACATAGACTACCAAAGGATAGACGAAATCCTCGATGTGATGAACTTCGAATTCTACGACCTTTCGGTGGACAGGTTTGGGGAGCGCCTGAAGTTGCCGGACGGGACGCCCGTTTCCTCAGCCGTCGAGGAGAGCAAGAGGGAGATGTTGAAGAGGCTGATCAAGGCGATAGTCATCATAAACATATTCAAGAGGCTGGAGAGCAGCGTGGAGGCCTTCAGGGAGACGCTCGAATCCCTCGCCGAGTACATGACGAACGCTATCAGGTACGCCCAGGAGCGAGGGTACTTCGTTCCTCCATCGCTAAAGGAGGACCTGATATTCAGCTCTGAAGAGGAGCTCCCGACGCCTGAGGAGCTCTTCTATAAGCCGAGGTTCGCCGCTGCCAAGGAAAGGTGTAGGCTTACACCCGAAGAGGTGGAGGGATTCGTGGCGAAATGTAAGGAAGATCAGGAGACGATAAAGAAGCTCCTCGCCGTCCTGCCCCCGGGTGATGCGAAATATGAGACGTTCGAGCAGAGGATAAAGGACATACTGAAAGGGCTCGATCCTTCTTCTCCTAACGGCTTAATAGTATTCTCACAGTACGCGGCGACGGCAAGGTACCTTTACAATAAGTTGCTCAAACGCGTTCCATCCCTCCCGGTACAGCTGGTCACGGGTGAGGAGAGCCGTAACGAATGCGGCAACAAGGTGGATAAGACAGAAGTGATAAGGGCTTTCCAGAAGAGTGGGGGTATCCTCGTCAGCACCGATGTCCTGAGCGAGGGGCAGAACCTGCAGAACGCTCAGTACGTAGTGAACTACGACTTCCCCTGGAACCCCGTCGTGTTAATACAGAGAGTGGGGAGGGTGGACAGGATGGGCTCCCTATATCCGGAAGTCTACTTGGTGAACATATTACCCAAGAACGGAGACCCAGATGACCCCAAGAGCCTAGAGCACTTTCTGAGGCTGATGAAGAAGCTCTACATGCGCCTCGAAGCGATAAGGCAGACGATCGGGTTGGACGCATCCACCCTAGGGGAAGAAGCCGCGCCAAAGGACTTCGGCGTGCAGGAGGCTCTAGCGAAGAGGGACTCCTCGGTGCTGGAATCCCTTGCGAGGGAACTCGAACAATTCACCACGGACCCCATGGATGCCCTGGCGAGGATTATGGATGAAAGGGGATTGCAGTGGCTTCAGTCTCTACCGGACGGGATCGGAGCAATCAAGAAGGGCGATAGGGACTCTCTCTTCATACTCTTCACAGACGGCTCGGAGTACTATTGGAGGATGAAGTATTTTGATGGCAAGAAGGAGACGGTGAGTTCGACGAACGAAATAGTGAACTGCCTGCTGACGGGGGACGTGAACAACAAGGGTGAGATGATACAGTATGAAATACTGATTGGCAGGATGAAGGCCCTTAAGGAAGAAACTATGAAGGAGATCGAGGAAAGGAGGAGGAGGGCCTTGACATTGGAGGGGACCCCGTCAAAGCCAACGAAGGCGATAATGGAGGTCTACGACGAGCTTGCCCGTTCCGGTGAAGAAGGGGAGCGGCTGGCCATCGCCTTCAAGAATAGGGCGAACAGCTCTTCGCTGGTGAGAGAGTTGCAGCGCGCCAGGAAGGATGGACAACTGTTAAGAAGAGCAAAAGAGCTACTGGAGAACGAAAAAAGGGAAGGTGTAGCCGGCCCCCAGGGTGGTGCAGAGCCGCTAAAGTTGCGTAGGGTCTGTTGGTGCTGGGTGCAACCCGAGTCTAACCCTCCTTGATGTGATGACAAGTGTGTTGAATTATTTTACATCCCAAATTACTGATCCATTGTTAAGCTGGGGTCTTGTCCTTTGATAGTAAAATTAGACCTATCCTTTTTGTTTTTTCTTTAATTCGTCCTTCTCTTTTTTCTCAGCCTTATAAACAGACTTTAGCCACTCGTCCGCGCCTACGTCAGATTTTGGAATAAGTGAATGGAGCTTGCCTCTTCGCTTTTTATAGTACCCATAATGCCCTTGTGTGTTGGGAGCATAATCAAAGTTAGTTTCCGGCTTGTATTTGAGAAGGGTACCATCTTCTTTGCAGAAACGACCTTTCTTATGTTCTTCTTCATCAAGGAATTCGTATATCTTGTTGCACTTTGGGCAAAGATACCGAAGCACATTTTGTTGTTCCGCTGACAATTATATAAAGCCTATCACTTCTCGATACGTTCGACCTTATTTCATATTTCACATTCGTGGAATTTTGAAACGACTCCCAAATGATGAGATTGGGTCATAAGATCCCTGTGGTGGGGTTGGCGTAATTACAGCTAATCGGCTAGCATTTGCCACATAAGGTCCGACTGGCCGTATGCGAGCCCACTCGGCTTCTGCATGCATCAAATGTTGCCAAGCTGGTAAAATTTTCGTGCCGAAAGTTGGACGATTGACTAAAATTCAGGATGGAGATTTCGAGATTAGAAAGGTAAGTTGATTCGCCTGTGAGAACTGGCTCGGTAAGGTCCCAGCATCCCGGGCCACAAACGAATTCCTCTGGTCGGCCTGACGATGATTAGCGAGGAACTACCTATGACCTTTCTTGGAGGAACCACAGCTACACAACCAACACCAGAGCGCCTCCTTTCCACCGTAGGCAACTACGAATTGACGAGTGACGAGGTAGCCTCCTTCTTGCTGTTCTGGGGGTCATACAGAAAGCTCTCCGCGGCCCGTCACATCAACCGGGCCATAAAGAGATTCATGGCATCAACCTCAACCTTAGACTTGGAGGATAAACTCGTTGATTCAATAATGGGCTTCGAGGCGCTGTTTGGTTTCTCGGGATATAGGCTTGCACACTACGTCTCTGGGCTCATGGGTAGAACCACATCTGAGAGAGTTGGGATTGTCGAACTGATGGATGCCGCATACGTTGCAAGGAGCGCCATCACTCACGGAGGAAGCTTGGAGAGCGACTCAAATTGGAAGACCGACTCTCAAAAGCATGTCAACGATGTTCAAGACTATCTGAGAAGATGCATCAAGACTGTGCTTTGCATCGGAATCGAAAGCAGGGATGAGTTGCGTAGTAGAGCCTTCAGAATTGCGCATGACGAGGAAGCCCGGCAATCTCTTCAATCTTCTCTTCCGCTGTGGTGCTTCCTATAGGAGGGGTCTCCCCGGGGTCACCACCCCCTTTTCATACATGTCTATGGTCTGTGTAGCCCCCCGTTCGTGAAGCCTCATCTCAAGCGGTGGTTATGGGGAAGCAACAACTGAGGAACGTTTTGGGGTATCCACATCCCAGAAGTTAAGAACGTCAAATCGGTGAGTCTCTATGCCTCGTCAGACTGTAACCGTCGGAGTCGCTCCTCCGGGCTTCTATGAGTATCCCAGCTCCTGCTCGGAATTCCTGTACGAGTCTCTCAAACTCTGCATTGCTGAATGCACCAAGCCTTTTATCTCCAATGAAACACATTAAGAATTCTTGGAAGAACCCGCGTGCCGTCTTTGCATACAGAGTATCTGTCACGGTCAACGAAGTGACGGAAATGGCCGGAACCACCGCGAATCCCTTCGGACTATACAAGAAGACGTAGCTTGAAGGCGATTGGCTGAGCATCTTCTTGGCCTGTCCCTGAAGCCCCTTGAAATCCTCGGTGTAGTTGAAGCTCGCCTTGGTGGCCCCGCGAACAGGTATCTCAACTCCTATCTCCCTGCTCTCTTTCTTGGCCTGAGCGAGGAAACCCTTGGTAACAATGAATTCATCTAAGTTCACTCTAAGGACACCTAGAAAGTCGGCCCCGGCTACCCATTCATCTGACCGATAGCCCTGCGGCTGAAACACATAGGCTCTAAACTCGACGTCGTCTCTGGCATGAAACCCGTTTATCCTATACTTGATTGCGTCAAGGAATCCCTTCGTGATCGTCGGTTCATCTCGCGATTCGCCGCTGGTCATTTCTTTAAGCGTGGCTGTCTGGGCGTCGTCAATTAGTCTGCCAAATTCGCTCACTATGAATTTTCTGAACAGCATATTCCGTGACAGATACTAGTCGAAGTATCTCTATAAAGCAAGCGTCTTCGTATGGCTGGAAACAGACCAACTGGCTGAGGCAGCCCTTCCAACTCAAAGTCAATAATGAAGACTCCATTAGGGCGTTGCTCGGGGTTGAATATCCTTGGCGACGAATGAGATATTGAGTGGTTCCGCGCCGAATCAATAATCCTAAATGGTAGATTTCTCTAACAATGCCTTGGAAACGACTAAAGGATGGCTCGGAACGGCTATAGACATACTCTCTACATCCTCCTCGCCACAGTAGTTATCATGGTGGTATCTGGACTCGTCTTCGACGTCCTGAAGTATGACAACGCATATGTGAAAATCCTGCTCACCGTCGGGCTTGCGGCGATTCCTCTCTCGGCTGACATCTGCGCCGAGTATGGCGAGGAGAAGTCCAATAGGAACAGACTTGAGGGGTTCTTTCGACAGGTTCTGTCTTTCGTAAACTCGATGGTAGATGTTGGGAACGTAGATTCGAACAGTCTCTGCAAGTCCGTCGTTGAAGAATCGCCTGAATTAGGAAACGCGTTGACCTTCGACCCAATCGAGGCGACGGCAGGTTTTCTTCGAAAGATGGGCATCCTGAACGATAGCCTCGTCGTTTGTCTAAGCGCCCTCGCTTTGTGTTGGCTGCTCGAGAAGGACGATAAGTATGCACGGTATTTGCCATCGCTTCAGAACTACGTTGGCTTGCATAAGCTCAGCGACATTTCCACGGTGGAGGGAAATGCGTTCATCTCTCTGTATTGGAATACCACTTCGAGACACCTTCATGTATCAGACATTTCGCAAATTGGAGCACTCACAACAGGTCTGACGCAGGAAGAGCTCGTTGCTGCGTCTCATTCTTTCTCAAGAGAATACCTTAAGAACGTTGTATTCGAATTCATCGAACGGAGTCTGGGCAAGTCGGAAGAGCTGAGGGAAACACTTGTCACTCTCTTCTCCCAAGGAAAGCTATCAACCGTTGGCGTGTTTCGTGAAGCAAGGCTGAGGCTGGAAGAAGCTATTCAACAGAAGGGCGGCGCTGGGCAGTATTATCTGATTCTGTGCAACGAAACTGGCAGACAAAGCGGGGTCAGCGTGAGGCTGAAGGATTTGTTAAAGTCCTATCCACGAATAGCCGGGGTGGCCAGCTCAGTGAAGGTTCCCGACACCCCACCCCACAAGATAGCCCTCTTTCTGATAAGGACAACCAAGAACTTCCCCACAGTTCAGGATTTCATCAGGTCTGAGATTGAGCCCCTTGTTGGTGGAAGTCCTTCGTATCTTGGTGTCATCTCAGTCTATAGGCTGAATGTCGCTGACTCTCTGACACGAACAATACCAAGGGAAATCGTCTTGCCCACGGGCAATCTTGCTACTGCAAAGCGGGTCTTCGAGTTCTTCAGAACAAAGGCATCGGACAGTCAGGACATGCTTGAATCGATACTCAAGTCCCAGATGAGTGTCGATGAATTGCTCTCTGTTCTTCCTTTCAATCTTCTTGCCACCGAAGTGGTAGAGGCCGAAAGAGTCTTTCTCATATCGAATTACGATGCGGTAAAGCAGCAATACGGCCTTCTTAAACTGACTGACTGGAGAACCGTTTCTCCGACACAGCTCTCGCTGAGTCTTTGCAGTCTGGGCATTCCCAACTACACTGCTGCCGAATTAGACAACCTGTTCGGAGTAGACTCAATTCAGTGGGTGGATGAGAATTCTCTTAAGTCTCGCTTCGAAGCCATTTCCAGACAGATAGTCGGCAACGCCGAGAATTACTATCAAGCTTTGCATGGTTCTGCGCTTCTCTGAGATTCATTGCTTGCCAAGACACCGCATCGACAACCGGCGTAGCGATCTGCGAACCTATGATCTGTCCGGGGTTCGCCAGCGCCCTCTTGACGATCGAATAAGCCTTCTCGCCGTCGACCTGAGTCTGCAAGGAATCGAGCTGGGTCGCAATAGCCTTCAGTTGGGAAGTCGTGCTTGCCAGCTGCGAGGAAAGGCTTTGGACTTGGCCTTCAAGCGAGGTGACTCGCGAAGTGAGAGATGACAGGATAGGGGTCGTCTGGAATTGCGAAGCCACCATGGGGTTGTACGGAGCCGACAAGGTACCAGCAAGCCAACCAATCATCAAAGCCACGACCAGCATAGCCACGAGCCTTTTGTCGATCATAATTTGCTTTACACCGGCCCCTCGAAATGAACTTTTCTTTCTTCGTGGATCTAGGATGGATGCGAAATTCGATAGCTTAACCGCCGGGCTCAAGGGACGGCGACCCCAGGGTGTGGGGCAGAATGCTCTGTATAAGAGCGAGAACTAACCAGAATACCTCAGTCCAAATGGGTAGGACACGCAAGACATAGCTTGGTGGGGGCCTATCAAAGGCAAGAGCGGACCATCGAGGTGTTGAGGAAGGCTATCATACCATTTTTTGGGGTAAATACCGTAAGGGCCGAACCAAGCAAGATCCAATTCGACTACACAATACCAATCGTAGAAGGGGGGCAGTCAGGCATGTCCCTGAATTTGGGAAGCTCGAGCTCATTCCTGTATAGGCCTATAAGTCGAAAGGTACACGGGACCGCTCCTGCTCAGGAAGACGTTGTCTTCGATCCTGACGCCTCCGTAACCGTGCACATATGCGCCCGGCTCAGCGCTGTGCACCATGCCGGCCTTAAGCAGGTCGGAAGACTTCGAGTGAATATATGGATGGGGCTCCCAGATGGTGACGCCTACGCCGTGGCCGAAGTAATGCTTAAGGTGTTCGCCATAGCCTCCCTTCCTGATGATGTCTTCGGCCTTCTTGCACACTTCCTTGGCGGGCAGGCCGTCTTTCTCCATCCTAACCCCCTCCACTTGCGCCTCATATACTGTCTCAAGGAGATGCCTCTGTTTCAGGTCCGGCTGCCCAACGACGTAGGTCCTGCTCATATCAGAGGAGTACCCATCAACAACCACGTCGTACTCGAGCATTACGAAGTCGCCTTTCCTCAGCTTCTTCGGTGAGTTGCCAAAGCAGACGCCGTAGGTTTCGGCCGTGAACTCACCAGATGAAACGAAAGCGCAGGCGATGACGTGTTCCGCCCCCCTGTACCCCACGCCCCTGGTGACGCTAGCATTCTCGATCTTCGTAGCAAGGTCTACTTCCCTGACTCCCTCCGTCAAGCCCAGATACATGGCTTCTAGGCCGAAGCCTGAGACTTCGTTAGCTACCCTTAGCTTCTCCAGCTCCAATTCGGTCTTGATTGACCTGGCTTCATACAGCAGGTCTGTAGCGTCTTCCCAGGAAACGCCAGGAAGCTTCCTCTTCATGGTCTCCAAAGAACCTGGGGTGACGGAATTCGTCCTGTATTTCAGAAAGCCCGTTCCCACCGAGGAGAACGAACCTTCGTAGCCCACCTTTGCCCTTGCCAGCCCCCTATCCTCTAGGACCTGTCGAACGACTTCAAGCCCGTTGGCGAACGCGTCAGCGACCTCGGTGACCGATTCGGAGACGGCTATCCTCACATCCTTGATCCAGGTCTTGGCTTCGGTTTCGAAGTTGCTGTGGACCAGCGCCGGCTCGCCGTCGACGGGGAAGACGACGAAAGTCATGCCCAACAGCGGCCAGTAGTCAGTTACGTAGACGACGTTCTCAGGAAGCTGAAGGATAAGAGCGTCTAGCTGTCTCGAAGAAGCGAGCTCCCTAAGCCTTCCCAACTTTGTGGCGTCCCTGACGGGAATCACGCGGAGGCAAGGCGGTAACGTCCTACTTAAGCTTGGCGAGCAAGGCTTGGGCGGAAACGGAAAACCGCTTGATGATCGCGGACTCATCGGTGGTCATCAACCTGCCGTCTCTGAGCACGATGCGTCCAGCCACGATGACGGTTTCGACGTTTGAGGGCGTCGCAGAAAGGACTATTTCGTTCTCAAACGGCCAAAGGCGGTCCTCCAACGGAAGCATGAAGGGCTCCGGCCTCAGGACGACCATGTCTGCCTGAGCGCCTCTCTCGATTCTGCCTGCATCTAGCCCCAGCGCCTTCGCTCCGCCAAGCGTGGCCATCCTGAATACTTCTGAGGGCTGCACCGTCTCTCTGGAATCCTGAATCATGGACGAAAGGAATGCCTGCTTCATCTCAGCGAAAGTATTGGCGTTCCCATTGCAGGCCGCTGTGTCCGTCCCCAAGGCCACGTTTACATTCTCATCGAGGAGACGTCTGACCCGCGCCGTCCCCGACCTCAGGAAGGCGTTGCTAGTAGGATTATGTACCACCGTCGTCCCTGTCCTGCTCAGCAGGGCCCTTTCTGAATCGTCCAGCCATACGCCGTGAGCGGCTATCGTCCTATTTCCGAGCAGACCACATTCCCCGAGAAAGTGTGTGGGGCGCTTCCCGTAGTTCCGGAGGCTGTACTCGACATCGTTCAAGTTCTCTGACAGGTGAGTGTGTATTCCCGAATCATACTCGTTCGCCAACGCTGCCGACTCCAACATGAGCCTCTTGGAAGTCAGCCTGATCGCGCAGGGGCCAAACATGGGATGGACCAAGCCCCTCTTTCTCCTCCACCTCCGGACGAAGAGCTCGTTCACCTTGAGCGTGTCCATGCCCTTGAAGTGGTAAGAGTCGGCTATCGTCTGAGAAAGGTAGCCCCTGATGCCTACCTCCTCCACCGCTCTTGCCACAGCCTCTACGTTAAGATGCATGTCGGCGAAGCAGGTGGTTCCCGACCTGACCATTTCCCAACAAGACAGAAGGGCAGCGGCGTAAGATGCTTCTTCGTCCAAGCTCGCCTCCAGCGGCGCGACGTAATCATCCATCCAAGCCTCGAAGTCCGAGGCAGCAGCCACCCCCCTGAGGAAGGTCAAGCCCGTATGATAATGACAGTTGATGAGGCCGGGCATCAAGACCCTTCCCGGCACTTCGATGACTTCGGCTCCTCTCCACTCCCTCAGAACCGATTCCCGTTCTCCGACGTCTGCGATGCGTCCGCTCTTGATGGCTACGGCGCCGTCCGCTATGTTCTTGCCCGAATTGGTTACAATGAAGGCGCCGGAGACGACAAACTCGTCCAAGGGGACACTCTACTCTAGGTTGGCATGAGTCCTTTGTATGTCTTGGTCCGTTACGCCCTTCCTAGCCATGAGCTCGGCCGTAACGCCGTCGAGGACGGTGAGCGCGGCTATATCAAACAGCGATGTGAATGGCGCGTGCGTCACCTTCTCCAGCATCTTGGTCTTCCCAGGAACTTTGAGCTTAAGGTTGGCCAAAGAGGCCGCCGAACTACGCTCGCGAGTAGTGATGACAGCGGAGCGCATCCCAATGTCCTTGGCCAATCTCAGCATCGTAATCACCGATGGAGTCTCCCCGCTTCCCGTCACAGCCACGAGCAAGTCTCCCCTAGCGGCCGCTGGAGTGGTCGTGTCCCCCACGAAGAATGCCTCATAGCCGATCTGCATGAGCCTTTGGGCGAAGCAGCGGGCTACGTAACCGGATCTTCCGGCACCGCAGACGAAGACCTTCTTGGCGTTGCGAACCTCTTCGATAAAGGCCTCCAGCTCCGACTCGCTCAGTTGAGCTCTCAGCGCCTGGAGATGCGAAATGACTTCGTCAATCACGAAGTGGAACTTGTCTGTCATCGGAGTCGTCTACCCTCCACACTGTTCGAGGAGCTAACCTACCGCCTCAGCAGCGCGGGGAAAAAGTGCTCTTTCTTCGCATCGGCCTTCTTGCCATCCCAGTCTGCAAGGATCCGGATGGATTCGTTTGCAACCCTGATGGCGTCATCCTCGCCTCTGTATTCGAACTGATTCCGCACTCTGTCGGCAATGACGAAACTGATGGCGCCGCTCCTGAACCCATAAAGAGATGAGAGAACGAAAAGGACGGCCGCTTCCTCCTCGAAGTTGAGGACACCTGCCCTTCGCATCACTTCGATGCGCTCGGTTATCCAAGGTTGCGCGTACCCCTTGAACCCCGTCCTGGACTGGCCCGCGTAAAAGGACGAAGTGGAGCAGGAGATGCCCATATGATATCGGTAGCCCAACGTTTCCGCCGCCTCTACGAGCGCCTGTACGACCTCGTAGTGGGCGGCCGCTGGGTACTCCGGAGGCATATAGTTGATCGTTGTGCCGTCATAGCGAACGGAGGCGGTGTTTATTACGAGGTCGCCGATGTGCATCCTTTCTTGGATCGAGCCGGTGCTACCAACCCTTACAAATGTGTCGACACCTATGGAAGCTAGTTCCTCAATAGCGATGCTAGCCGAAGCGCCCCCGATGCCCAGGGACGTGCTCGCGATAGGGACACCTTTGAACTTCCCAGCGTACGTGAGGAATTCCCTCTTCTCGGCCAGCGGCTCCTTTTCGTCCCACTGCTCGGCGATCCTCACCACCCTTTCTGGCGAGCCGGGGAGAAGGACATAACGGGGCATGACCCCGGGGCTGATGGATATGTGATAGGGCTTGAAGTCTCTCGACACAGGACGGTCGGCGTTCCTGTACTTCATGACGACTGCTCCACCGACCTCGGTCACTAATAAGGCTATTCGCACAGCAACGAAATTGCTTTTAGGTTGACTGCTTAGATTCAAGCGCATGTCAAGAAGGGGATGGACGAAGAAAGATGTGGCCTCGTTGATTGACTACTCGCTTCTTAAACCCAGCCTTACGTTTGATGATATAAGGAGGATGTGCAGGGAAGCGGCAGATTTCGGCTTCTACGCTGTCGCTGTCAACCCCTGTCACACCGCTCTCTCCGCATCTTCGGTCAAGGGAACCTCGGTCAAGGTGTGCACCGTGATCTCTTTCCCCTTCGGCCTCTCGAAGACTGAGCTGAAGGTCGTCGAAGCCGTCAAGGCAGTAGAGGAAGGGGCGACAGAGATAGACTTCGTCCTCAACATATCCGCCGAAAGGTCCCACGACTTTGAATACGTCTACAGGGACGCCAAGGCCGTCGTGGAGGCGGTAAAGAGGTCGCGCGAAGACGTCATCGTCAAGGCCATACTTGAAAACGCATACCTGACGAATGAAGAAAAAGTGAGATCGTGTCAAGCATGCGTAACAGCTGGGGTGGATTTCGTTAAGACTTCGACGGGCTATGCGCCCGGTGGCGCGACGATCGAGGATGTGGTCCTGATGAGAAGGACGGTCGGACAGAAAGTGGGAGTCAAGGCTGCAGGAGGCATCAAGGACTTTGATACGTTCGTTAGATTGGTCGAAGCAGGCGCGAACCGCATCGGCACCAGCCACGGCATAGAAATACTGAAGGACATCCCCTAGGAAGGTTGAAGGCAGGGCGTTATGGCGTCTACTAGCTCATCTACGGTTAGGGCTATACCCCTCACACCGTTGACTTCAAGCGCTCGCGATATCCTCGATACTTGGGGAGGCTGGATGAAGGCCTGTCGCAGGACATCGAACTGAGAGAAGGCCTGCCTTGTAGGTGCGTCCAAGAGGACCTTTCCATCCTTCATTACGATGACGCGCCTTGACCGCTCGGCTATGAATTGCATGTTATGAGAGATCATTATTATCGTCACTCCATCCCTGTTGAGCCTGTCCACAATGTCAAGGATCCTTACGTTGTTGGTCCAGTCCTGTCCTGTAGTGGGTTCGTCTAGGATGAGGACGTCGGGACGCATGGAGAGGACGGACGCAAGGGCAATCCTCTGCCTTTCTCCCCGGCTGGCAAAGAGCGGATGTGAGTCGCTCATCCCGAGAAGACCCACCATCGAGAGAGCATCACTAACCCTAGCCTTGATTTCGTCGCGAGGAAGGCCCAAATTAGTGGGACCGAAGGCGACTTCTTCAGATACGGTCCTAGAGAAGATCTGGTGGTCAGGGTTCTGGAAAAGATAGCCAACCCTTCTGGCCAGCTGTGCCACCGTCATCTTCGACGTGTCTTGCCCTTCGAGGAGGAACTTCCCAGCTGTGGGCCGAAGCAGCCCGACCATCGTCCGTGCAAGGGTCGTCTTACCGGAACCATTCTGGCCTATGAGGGCCACATATTCGCCTTTCTGTATGGAGAGGCTCACGTCGTCGAGGGCGAGGGTCCCGTCCGGATACCTGAATGAAACGTCTTCGAAGTGGAGCATGGGAGCCTGACCCTCTACAGCGTGCACGTTTGGCATGCCGCTGATGTCCACTTCGTCCTTGCATCTTACGACCTTCCTGAGTATATTTACGCCATCATCGAAAGCTATGGGTAGCTCCTTCGACCATTTCCCTTCTCTCCTGAACCTGTCGAATACCTCTGTGATCTGTGGACACCTTACACCGTGCTTGTGAAGGATGTCCGTTTTGTCGAAGAACGCACGCGAAGGCAGGTCCTCCACCACGTTTCCTCTATCGAACAGGATTACTCTGTCAGCGTGGCGTGCTATTTCTTCGGTTTCGTGCTCGACGAGTATCACCGTGACGTCGTAGTCTTGTTTTAGCCGTTCGATGGCGTCCGAGACCTCGACCTTACCTATGGGGTCCAGCTCGGTGAAGGGTTCGTCAAGGACCAAGACTCTCGGCCTTAGAGCGAGCACCGATGCGAGGGCCACGCGTTGCTTCTGCCCTCCGGAAAGGTTGAATGGGGACCTCATTCGAAGGTCGTTCAGCCTGAGCAGGTTGAGAGAGTATTCAACCCTCTTCTCTATCTCTTCACGAGGGAGGCTGTAGTTCTCAGGTCCGAAGGCCACCTCTTCCTCCACCGTTAACCCGAAGAGCTGGGCTTCGGGCTCCTGGAAAGTGATGCCCACCATCTTCGCCATCTCCGCGACTCCAGCGACGGCGGCGTTCTTCCCGAAGATCCTCACTGTTCCGCTATACGTCCCGGTTATCGAATTGGGGATGATACCGTTGAGCGTGAGGCAAAGGGTTGTTTTACCGGCTCCCGTAGGACCGGTGATGGCGACGAACTCACCTTCGTCGACCTTCAGGTCGACACCGCGTAGAATCCAATCCTTAGATGTCGTGTACTTGAAGTACAAATTACTGATCTCAACTGCTGGCATGTCCCTATCCCACCGTCGTACTTATGCCGGCAAACCAGCCCAGATAGAGCCTTGCAAAGATGACGAAGGACACAAAGCAAAGTATCGTTGCGGAAATGACGTAATCCTTGGTCGTGAAGTGCTTCTCCTTGTAGTTCACTCTCTTCATCTTGATTCCGCTAGGTAAGAAGCCCCTGGATTCCAAGGCCACGCTCATCGTTAACGCTCTGTTGAAGGAGATGACTATGAGGGGCGCAAGGAGGGCGACGTTCTTCTTGGCCCTGGCCAAGACGTTCCCCTTCTGAAACTCAGCCGCCCTAGCCATCTGAGCGTCCTTTATGGTTGAGAAGTCGTTGATCAACGTTGGGAAAAACCGGAGGGCCAACATCATTATGAACGTCACCAAGTAGGGTATCTTCACGGCCCTCAATCCCTGAATCAAGTCGCTCTCCGAATTGGTGACCAAGAGGAAGAGCGAGAGGAACATCAAAGTCAATATCCTGACAAGTACGGTCGCGATGATGAGCAGACCCTGATACGTCAGCTCAAAGGCTCCCAGCTGGAAGACGACCTGTCCTCCCCTGAAGAAAAAGGACCAGGAGATGGTGATCAGGAAAGAGAACATTGCGGCGACCTGAAGGAACGGCCTGAGGATGCGCAATTCTACCCTAGAGGCGGCCAGAAGGATCAAAGAAAAGGCGAGCATGAAGGCCGAGAACTCCACGCTGTTACCGATAAGTATTACGAGAAGCATGAAAAGGAGGCTAATGGCCAGTTTGTTGACAGGATGTAGCCTCTGGACGAAGACATCTCTTGGTTTGTAAAACGCAAAATCGGTCGAGTGAGGTCACCGTTCCGCCGGCAACGGGACCGCTGATCAGGCCTTCGGTTCTTCGGTCTGAACCTGCTTCCTCTTGAAGAGCACGGGGCTGTAAAGGGGCGACTTCTCGAAATATGGCGTCAAGGCCCTGAGCAGTATGCCACCGATCACGGCTGTCCCAGTGAATGAGCCTGTGAACCAAGTGAAGACCCCCACGGTGAAGGCGAACTCAAGGGTGTAGAATCCGACAGCATAGCTTACAAGGTTTCCAACGAACGCCTCGATGATGACATTGACGATGGAACCGAAGATTATAAACAGTATGAAGGATTTCGCGTTCCTGAGCCCGATGTCCACCTTCAGCTTCCTGAGTAGAATCGCCCCGACGAACGGCACGATCAAGTCGGCTAGGCCATAGAGGACGCCTAGATCGTAACCCTGACCGTAAAAGGGGCTGGCGAATAACGTGCCGAAGAAAGCCCCTATCCCTGCCCAGCCTCCGAACCAGAGGGTCGCAGCGATGATGAAGCCTTCGGGCATGTAGAAAAGAGGCAGACCGGGGACAATGACGAAAGATGCGGAGATGACGCCGAGGACGGCGTATATCGCGCTGCTGAGAGCGATGATAATTATCTCGAGAGCCCCAAACTTTATGGGTCCCTTCTGAATAGTCATATGGCGCGTTTAGATGATGCCCCGCTATATAAATTATTAGTTTGACGAAACTGTTTCAAAACCAACCTGAGTTCTTTGTCCGAGTTCTGAGAGTCTGTTTGTACTTGGTGAAGAATTCCTGCACCTCTCCGACTTCGTCATCGAACCCTTCAATATGGAATGGAAAAAGAACGGGTAGCCGAGACGCTCCAACGCGCGGTGAAGGCTGTCAAGAGCGTCGAACGCACCCCAGGGCTATGGATTTATACCATTTTTGGGCTAAATACCGGCCGGAGCACATCTCACTACATGTCTAAATCCCTGTTTTATAGAGCGATGGATAGGGAAGGGAAGGACAAGGACATCTACGGCTACGAGAAGCGTCTCAAAGACGCCATGAGGGTCCTTGCTGGATCGAGGATGGCGGAGAGGAACAAGGAGACGATAAGGCGCTTCATCGACCACCTCAGGGTCCAGGGGGTCTCGACCGGGCGGCTTGCGTAGTATGCATATCACCTGAAGGTCATCGGTGAGATGCTGGGGACCGGGAAAGACTTTGAAGACTGCACGAGGAAGGACATTATGTAAGACGAAGGCGCGCTTCAACCATGGGGAGCCTTTCCAGAGCCTATCGGCTTCGCAAGAAGGCCAGTCCGCAAGGCGTCAGGAGCGACCAGCACAGGCACGCTACCATCGCCAAGACGCGAGAGGAATGGCTAGAAGACCCAAGCCGCACGGACCTGCCATTCTTCGATCAGAAACGACCCAAGCCGAAGGGTAAGGCCAAGGCCAAAGCCGAGACAAAGGACAAGCCAGAGAAGACCGAGTAAGCGGAACGGAACGAAGGCAGATAGAGCGGAGGGAAAGGATGCCATCAGGTAGCGGGCGCTATGAAGGGCATTACGCGAGACGGTCGAGACGGTGGCTTGCCTCAGCCCCAGCGTCGCTGTAAGCCGCTTCACTGTCTTCTCTCCATCTCTGAGAGCGTTTATGATGTCTATCCTTGCAGCGCTTCCGAGCGTTCTGCATATCTCCGCGTGCAGGTCAGAAACTCTGCTATTAAATCAATGATCCGTATATATGCATGGACTTATAGGTCCTGTTATTTTTCCGCAAATCGGTTCGCCCCTTCTGAACGAAGCGATAGGGGTATACCCGTCCCTTCAGCCACCGGGCCTGTCTTGAACCAGTGAAACGACGACGCGTTTTCCGTGTGAGGCCCCCTATCTAGCCGCACTAGCCAAGCCGCAGGGCAGCTCTATCTCCATGGCATCCTGCTCCTGAAGGGCACTTCGACGATGAGATGGAGGTGTACGGGCAGCTCCGCCCGGAGCTGATTGCACCATGAAACAGGTTTCTAAGGCGCACGCGAATTCGCAAATCGGGCGAAATCGATCTCTCTGGTGACCGCGACTCCGCCCGGCAAACCTTAAGTCCGTCTTCCCTCTTACAGGCTCTTATGAAGGCACTACCCATTGCGGCCGCACTCGCCGCGGCCATCTTGATCGTAGGCATGATGTTTTTCGCCTTCACGAAGCCTCCTCCTTATCCCATTCCCGAAGCCATGACCAACGTTACGCTTCCCCGAGCCAACCCGTACGGTCAGCTAACGACCGGTAGCTGGGACGACCGTTCCCCCGTCTGGAGCCCCAACGGAAGCCTGATAGCCTTCGTTTCGAACAGAGAGGGCTCGTGGGGTTTGTGGGTGATGAGACCGGACGGGTCAGAGCAGGAGAGATTGACCTCCAGAGGGGTCACTGTTTCCAGCCCGTCTTGGAGCCCAGACTCCTCCAGCATCGCCTTCTGGTGCTTGGATGGCGGGCGGGCCTGCCATGAAATCATGCACCTTTCCGACCTTTCGACAGTCCGCATTCCGGATGGCGGCTTCATCGAGCCGCGGGCGGAGGCGAAGTGGAGCCCTGATGGTTCGCGATTGCTCTACTACAGGATGGCGCCGGCGCTACAGCTCGTATGCTTCGACTTGGCATCCGTGTCCACCAAGGTCTTGGCGGAAGTGAATGGCTCCGACTTGACCGCCGACTGGGCGGCGAAGGACCAAGTGGTGTACTCGAACTTGGATGGCGGGCGCTACGAGATAAGATGGCTCAACCTGACTTCTGGTGAAGGGGGCATCCTGCTGAAAGGCGACTCCAACTACAGGGGTCCGAGCATCAGCCCGGACGGCACAAGGATAGCCTATTACTCTGACGCGACAATAAGGAATTCATTAAACATTCTCCCTTTCAGCGGCTACAACGTTTGGGTAGCTCAGTTGAACGGTCTCAACGCCATCTACCTTTATGAGCGGATGGGAGAATCGACGCGATACCGCCCTGGGGAGGTGGTCGTAGCGAATCCACTGCAGTGGAGTCCCGATGGCAAGCTCGTTGCCTGCGTGCTCAACAGTCCCTTGTTCGGCCGTGGCCTCTACGTATGGAATTACGACCTGAAGACGGTCCGTCGAATGGGGCCTTCCGAAGGGGAGGCGGCAGAGCCCACGTGGAGCCCTGACGGCGCGACGATTGCCTTCAGCTGCAACGCTTTTGGCTACTATCACATATGGATGCAAGTCGTTTCCGGAGCGGGGGGCGTCCGCCCACCGGCCTATTGACGAGCCTGCGTCTTGCTGAACGCTTCCCGCATCAAGTTCGCCTATTCTTGACCTGAGGTGCACGGGGAGCGACCGAGCACGGGACGAACGATGGCGACCACAGGCCGCCGAGATGAAGCCGAGCTTATCAATGAAGGACGAGATTGGAATCATCTATGTTGAGACGGTAGATAATCTAGCTGACCAACTGTCAGGGATGAAGGAGTGGTACACCTTTAAAGGGAGGCCCCCAAATGAAGAACGATATGTCGTCTGTAGTCGAGGAGGACGCTAAGGGGAGGAGGGTGGCGTACAAGGACATGCACACGCTCTACGAGGCCGAGCAGAAGAGGGCCGACAAGCTGTCCAAGGGCGAGGCCATCAAGGAGCTGGGGAACGAGGAGAACTCCGACTGGGTCAGGAAACAGTTGAAGAAGGCCTTGGACCCCAAGGACAGGGACACCGTCGAAGTCTAGACAATTTAGGAAACACGCAATAATCGTCCAATCCGCTTAAAGGAATGATTCCTCCGCATGCTAGTGCAACCCTTATGTCTGCGCCCTGCATTCTATATGACCGTGCAACCGCCCAGCTGTGATAAGACCTTTGGTCGTATGTTGGTCGCATGCCACTTACTCTGAATGACCTGGCTTCTGAAAAGATCAGCGGAAAGCGATCAGAGTAATACAGAAGGGCGCCAAGACTGTAGCTTCCAGGCCTCCGAGGCACCGAGCGAGCAGCACCCCCATCAAATGGTATGCACTTCAAGAGCCTTCATAGAACCCGGGCCTGTTCTTACCCACAGTTCCTCTGAAAGCCTCCGAGAGGCAAAACAAGCTACTCTTTCCCTCGACGGGCTCTCATCAATGTTAGGGGTTTGAACCTTTGCTGTGTCGTGACTTGTAGTACACCCTGTCTATAACGTTCTCCATGTGTCCGGTAGCACAGAGACTGATCAGGCCATGAAGACATAGCGATGAGCGAAGTACTCCAGTTTATTGAGCCTTCCAGCCCCCAGTGAATACGTCGCAAAGAACCTCTCCATTTTCCTGCGGTGGTTGGTCTTCCTGTCCCAGACATCATATGCTCTATACGCAGTTCATTGAGCTTCTTATCAAACGTGGATTCTCCATGCCTAGCCGAATAGGACTGTGACCCATGGTCGGTTAGGATCTGCCTTGGTGTCCCATATCTCCTGAAGCCATCCAGAAGGCAATCCATAGTATTCCCTGATGTCGCGTTATCATACGACCTGGCAGACGTCGGGAACTTTGGATGATCGTCCATGTGGCAGCAGGGCCACCTGCTGTGTTCCTTTACGTACTTCCGGTCGCACCGCCATAAGTCGTTTGGAGCATCCCTCTTCCACCTTATGTACTTCGACCTCTTCCTTGGCTCCTCAAGAGGCTCGTTCACTTCCTCCTTCTTCAATATCCTGTACACAGAAGGCTGTCCGAGCGAGATACTCTTTCCTTTCATGTTCCCCGATATCCCTTCAGGACCCCAATCGTATTCTGTTCAGAGATGATACACTTCATCCTCCGTAGCGGGTGATGTCTTTTCGCATGACAAGAGATGGTAGGAGATGGCGAACTTACTCCGGAATGGTAGAGCCAGCAGCGTGGGACGCAAAGCTTATACCGTCAAGCAATCGACGGCAATAAGCCGAGGTGACCAGCCACGGCCAAGAAGAAGGCGAAGAAGGCCGAGGAAGAGAAGAAGGAAGAGCCGCAGGCCGAACAGAAGAAGTGATCCGATGTTCGTTTCATGTCACCCATCCTGTTGATAGAGCGTTTCTGCCCGTAACGCCGCTCGGATGAGCGTTTACATCTTTGTGTTTTCTTTTTGTCGGCAAGCCATTAGCTCTCGCTTTGTTTCGACCCATCCTCGCCCGTCGTCCTAACCTCAGGTCAGAACGAATAACGCTCGTGATGAAGGTAGGTTGCGTCGCCTCTTCCTCCACGGAGCGGTTACTGCTAATAGCTACAGCCCAAGGAGGGCATCCAATGAGATGGCTCCCCCGCCCAGGACCATCAGTGCCACGGCAGCAGCTGCGACGATCGAGTCAAGCTCCCATCCCTTCAGATAGCCCCGGGTCTGCTTGAACTGCTGCTCGAGCATACCCATGGGCATCGGGGCCTTGGCCAGCTTGGTCAGGTACAACGCAGTGGTGCCTATCATCTCTATCACAAAGAAGATCGACATCAGCCTAGTCAGCAGGCCCAGGATCAGGAGGAGGCCTCCGAAGGTCTCCAGGAGTGCGGCCGACTCGAAACCTATTCGCGGGACGCCCATGCCCTTCATCATAGGTATCATCTGGCTTCTCGCCTCCTTGGAGAAGACCTTAGGATAGCCGTGGACGACCATGAGGGCCCCCACCAGCACCCTCACCACAAGTGAAGCTAAATCGGGATACGCTCCCAGGAACTCAAGCATCTCTTGTCGGCACTGATATAAAAACTAAACCTTAAATAGTTTATTATTTATACTGAGAGCCGGGCCCCCTTGGCGGAGAGATGTGAATTCGAAGCGATACTAGAGCTGCTGAGCCAAAGGCATACCTTGAGCATCCTCAGGTTGCTGGCGGCGAAACATCCGAGAGGGTTCAACGAAATAAGGGGGGCGCTGGGCGTCAACCCGAAGACCCTGACGGACCGCCTGAAAGGGCTCATGGATGAGGGGATCGTCAGCCGGGAGGCGCTGAACCAGATACCGAGGAAGGTGAACTACCGGCTGACGCAGAAGGGGATGGAGCTAGTCGAAGTCTTCAAGACGATTAGCGCGTGGTACGAAAAATACCCTTCTCGGGGTTCGCGCGCATGGATGACTTCGAAGCGAGAGGAATAGAGATCCGCGCAGCCGATGGGCTAGGGCATCGGATGGTCGGACAACTTAAGCGACGGCCACAATCAGTTGCGGAAAAGTTGTAATTTTTTGAGAGCCTGCTGGTAGCCTCAAGGACCCGGCAGCCGCTCTGCGTCAACCTCCACCCCAGGCGAGTCTTCCTCGAAGAGGGGGGTGGCGGCCGACACGAAAAGGTCGGAACGTCGGGACTCATCGCCGACCCTCATTCAATCCTTCGAGAAAGCTAACCAGCAAGTCTAGCTGTTCGTCCAAGGAGCCAGCGCCGTCGATGGCTACGTATCTGACTTCGTCCTTGCTAAAGAACTGAAGGGCGGTGTGCAAGGCTTCGCCATGATCGATATCGAAGTGTAGCAGTTGCTCCACACCCGGCCCTGCCTTCCCGAGCTCCTCGGTCTCAGCCTTGAAGGAGTTCAGGAGTATCGAGTCGAGCTTTGGACCCTTCTTTGGTCCTGGACTCGTAGTTGGGCATCGGCTAGGACCCTCCGTTGGGCATGGTATCTCGAAGGTCGGAAAGCGCCCTCAATGCGACTCTCGCTTTTCTAACTGAATTGAACCCTCTAAACCTTAGATCTGAAGAAACGATCGCTCAATAGCTTGTCGAACACCTTGAAAGAGCCCGATCGGCATCATTCTGACTTAAACGAAGAACACGTCGGGGCCTTCGATGAAGAGATACTGGAGTTTGCCCTTGTCGTACTCGACTCCGAGGTCGTCTGCCCATCTCAGCAGCTCCTTCAAGTTTCTTAAGTAATATTTCCTATGCCGATCGTTCGGCTTCGGCTTCGGGAAGTTCAGCGCCAGCTCGTTCAAAGCGAGATCCATCACGGATGCCATAGATTGGGGGTCCTCCAATATGACGAGCCACGGGAGTAGGTACCTGTTCATGTAGTACGCCGCCCTTCCGAGCTCTCTTGTTCTGTCGGTGTAACTACTGCTCCGATTCCCATCCCTGACGAGTTCTCTGCACCAAAGTTCGAGCGCGGTTGCCGAGGCCAAGAGAGAAGTTCGATAGTCCCCCTTGTCGTCCCCGAAGGCCAAGGGGTCCTCCTTTGCCAGCTTGCTCGCCCAGTAGATCAGCAGATCCGTCCTTCTGCAGAGCGTTTGAAACGTGGTCGGGTTCCTTTTTCTTGAAGAGAGGGCCTCTTTGACTGCAACGATGGTGGAGAGCAGCTTCTGGCGAGTCCTCTTTGGGGAGGCGACATTCATTGGCGAAGAAGGTTAGCCCTTCTCAGCTAATAAACCCATTTCCGTACAGCCGAACTGAACGATGACAACGGACTGGAGCTCTTTCCCTCTCCTGTTCCTCCTGCCCGTCACCATCAGCGCGTACATCATGAAGGAAGTGTCGAAGCCTATGAGGCGCAGGAGGTAGCAGTGGGGCCCGGCCCGGGCGTGGTAGCTCTCGAAGGCGGCCAGGCTCTACGCATCTTCAGGAGGAACAAAAGGCCTCTTGAAATGAAGATAGGTTGTTGCCTGCCTGCTTAGATGTCTGGGCTCTCCCACAGGCCCATGACCCACGGCACTGGGCTGAGGGGATCCAGCCGTGTAGGTGCCTTCTACTGGGTCCTAGCCTTGAGGAGCACGGCGTGGAAGGTTCAGAAGAGGAAGAAGGAGGTTCGTCTAACAGAAGGTGCAGGCACCTTTCAAGTTCATGCTGCACAACAGGTTCATGTCAATAAGGCCTTAGGTCGCAGGTCGGGCGAGCTGAAGCTCTGTCGGGCCGTTGGGTTGAGCTACAGCATAGCGGGCGCCTTGATAGTCAACACGACGATTTCCCTGCTCCGGAACGGGCCTGCGCTCATCCATCGCAGGCCAAAGAAAAAAAGGGGAGGACGAGCCTTCTTCAGCTTATCAGGGCATGCATCACGGCGTAGATGTCAGCAGCAGGCGGGAAGAACTGGAGAGCCGGCACTGCTTCAGTTTCCATCTCGGGGACCATCTTCCTCATGTAGTCTTGTATCTGCTCTGCTGATCTTGCCTGCCATATGCACACGGCACCGGTCAGGTCAGCTTTAGCATACGTAGACACAAGTGCGGTTCCCTCCGGAGTCTGGGCCAGTGCTTCGATGACCTTCTTTGTAACCAGTTTTGCATTTCCTACGTTCCATTTATGGTATGCAATAAACAATGCCATAAGTGTTCTCACGCGCTTGCTCCTTGCAAGGCCGAGTATATACGTCTTGGTCCACCTGTTACGTCGTAGCCTTATTTCGGAAATCATCTTCGGACATCGCCAGACGCCGCCCGAATTCGAAATCCGCCACCAGTATGCCTTTGTCTTGCGGCAACGTATGCTTCTTGGCGGTTCTTCCTGGTTAGGCTACAACGTACTGCCACGGAAATTTTCTAGCACGCCGCAAGCTAATTCGTAATGTACCTCAGTGCCGTTCTGCAGCAATTGCGGCGCGCCCTTGCAGGTTGCGGCAGCTGCTGCCGCGGTCCCCGTCCCAATGGCCCAACCGGCCGCTCAGCAGCCACGCAAGGAAAAGGTGTACTTCAAGGGAGAAGGGGAGTTGATTGTCAAGAAGACGGAGCACCATGGCCTCGTCAGGAAGGGAGGAGCTCTCCTCTTCGCGGCACCCACTTTAGGACTGAGCTATCTGGCCTTTGGCAGGGACAAGACCAGGAAGTCGAAGGCCGAAGGTACGTTGGTGGTTACGGACAGGGCCATCTATTGCGCTGGCAACGGCTATCCATTCGACAGGATTCTGAGCATAACCAAGCAGGGAACGATCTCAAAGTCGATCTCTCTGACTTTCGAGAAGAACGTAGAGGCTGGGGGAAGGGCGGACGGAGGCATAGCAGGGGTCGGAGGGCTCAGCGTGGAGATGGAGCTGAAGACAAACGACATCGACGGCCTGTTCAGGGGCCTTGAGCAGGCGAGGATGTCGAACGTGGACTTCTCGTAAAGACGGCAGGGGAGTCACCCAAGTCTTACTTCTGGGCTGCTCTTCGAAACACCGGAGTTTGTGCAACCGAAGATATGTCCTGACTCGAATCGCTTTGTACGTTGATTCTGGCCAGAGGGTACGACGCCGTCCCGCAGTAACACTCTTTGGGCGCCGAAGGATAGCCATCTCCGAGGCAAAGGCGTCGACCTGTTTCAATGGAAGTCGCGCGCGACCGCCTCAGGGCCACGGCGGTCGCCCTTCACTCTGTTCGACGCAGGCGGGGGTGGGCGTCACCATCTCTGCGGCGTGGCTGAGGGCTGGCGCCAGGGTTGTCGTGGCAGACATAGGTAAGCGCAGGGTCGTCACAACAGGCCTCGGCGAGGCCATCCACTCGGACGAGCCGTTCATCGACTAGGCCTTCCGGAGGCCGAGGGCTCAACCTTCTCTATCAGCAGGTTCTCCACTATCTCGGAGATCCTATCCTCCGACCCTCCGGTGGAGGCCCTAAGGACGAGGATGAGCGGATGAAGGATGCCCTCCACGCGCACATCGACTACTCGGAGGAGAGGGACGTCGACATGGATGGCTAGACGATAGAGAGGAAGGAGCTTCATCAAGAATGGTACAGGCAGGAGGGCCGCAAGGCGGCTATCACTAACGGGCGAGGACACGGCTGGGACATCAAGCTCAGAAGGTCGTGAGGACTATGCGGTACCGGGCCTTTCCCTCCCTGACCCTCTGAACTGCTTCGTTGACCTCTGTCATGGGCATCAATTCCACCTTTGGGCTGATCCCCTTCGCCTTGGCGAAGGAGAGCATCTCCCGCATCGTCGCGGGGCTGCCGAGGAAAGAGCCCGTCATGGACAGCTCACGGACTACGAGCTCCTGTGGGTTGAATTCCACCGACGCTGGGAAGCCCATCATGGAGATAGTACCCCGCCTCTTCAGGAGGTTGACGACGTATTTCCAGTCGACGTTCGCGTGATTTGTGTAGAGCAACAGGTCGTAGCTGTCCCCCCTCTGCTTCAGGCTGGGCCTGTCATCAATGCGAACGAAGTCTTCGGCGCCGAGGCCAAGCGCCTCCTCCTCCTTCTCCGGCGATGAGGAAAACGCCGTGACCCTGCAGCCCAGGGCGCGGCCGAACTGTAGGGCAAGGTGGCCGAGCCCTCCCACTCCTATGACTCCGACCTTGGTCGAGGGACCGGCCGAGTGGGCGCGGAGCGAAGAGTAGACTGTAAGGCCTGCACACATGAGCGCTGCGGCGTGCTCGCTCGGCATGGCTTCCGGGACTGGGTAAACGAAGCGGCTGTCGGCGACCATTGCAGCCGCGAACCCTCCATGTGTGAACCAGACGCCGTTGTTCTCGACGTCGATACAGAGCTGCTCCTGCCCCTTGAGGCACCATTCACACTTCCCGCACGAGCGGCCCTGCCATCCGATGGCAACTCGGTCTCCCTTCTTCAGCCCAGTGGCTGCAGGACCCAGTTCCGTCACGTTGCCGACGACCTCGTGGCCTGGGACAAAGGGGTAGGTTACAACTTCGTAGAAATCATCGATGGCTTGAATGTCGGAGTAGCAGACGCCGCAATGCGTGACCGAGACGAGAACGTCATGACCCTTGAGCTCCGGAAGCTCATAGGAGTAAGGCTCCAGCCTCTGTCCCGCCGCCATGGCCGCGTAGCCCTGGATAACTTGGGATGTCACCCGCCATCGCAATTGGATGGACAGCGTGTTATTTAGTCGTTGCTTGGACCGGATTTGAATTCCTTGATGCTCATGTCAGGGGAACTGAAAAATTGGGAGATTTTTGTCTGCGGCTCTGCGATCCCGTTCCAGTCCGTGGAAGACGCTAGCTGATGCCCGCCTGGAGCAGTGCCCCTACGCCGGTTGAGGCCTGATAGGCTAGATCATGGCGGGGCATGTATGAATCAACCCAGAAACGGTTCCGATACGGAAGCCACATAAGGCCCGTCTCCGACATATGGTCTGACTTGGCTCTCCTGACCCTATACGGCGGCGTCGGCAGGATAGGGGGGAACAAGGTGGTCTTACAGGACAGAGGCACGAAGGTCCTGCTCGACTTCGGCCTCGACTTCAGCCTGAACAACATATACTATTCCTGGCCCTTCTTCAGGCCCCGCGCCTCCCGCGGCCTCCACGACTACTTTGAGCTTGGGCTGTTGCCCAAGGTGAAGGGGTTATATCGTAAGGACCTACTGAGAAGGGCGGACCTGCAGGCCCAAGACCCTGAGTTCTCCTTCGTCGCAATAAGCCACGGACACCTCGACCACGTGGGCTGCCTACCCTTCGTCCACGAATCGATACCGGCGGGGATGGGGAGGATCACGAAGGAGGTGCTCGCCGCCATCTCCGCCAGCAGGCACGACCTGGAGTCGGAATTCATCGAAGTTGGGCTCATTCCGGAGGGCAGGCTGAAGGCGAGGGAGATCCCTCCGAGCAGGCAGGCGAAGGGGTATGTCCAGAGGGAGGTAAGGCCCTTCGTAACGGGTGATATCATCTCCTGCGATGGTGTTGACTTGGAGCCGATCCACGTAGACCACTCCATCCCGGGGGCTTACGGGTTCATCGTCTACTGCAGCGATGCCACGATCGCATATACGGGAGACCTGAGGCTGCACGGGACGAAGCCAGAGCTGACGAGGGACTTCGTGGAGGCTGCGGCCAGGGCGAGGCCAGACCTACTGATCACGGAGGGAACCAACGTATCCGACGCAGGGAACCAGGGCTCGGAGGGCCTCGTCAAGAGGAGGTTATCGTCAGCGGTCAGGCGTTCCCAGAAGCTGGTCGTGGCCGGGTTCGACATCAAGAACGTGGATAGACTGAGGACGATGTACGAGCTCGCCAGGGAGAACGGCAGGAAGCTCGTCATCCCCTTGAAGAAGGCCCCCATATACGAGGCGCTGTCGAACGATCCTAAGCTTGGGATGCCTCCGATGAGCGACGATAACGTCGCCCTGTACCTCCCCAGGAGGAACTACGTCTATCCGGATGGGACCTACCCGCTCGAGGAGTACGATGAGGATCAGAGGAGGCTTCTCAAGAAGAGGGACGTCGAACCTGTGACCTGCAGGGAGGTCAAGGCAAGGGAGTCGGGCTTCCTGCTCTCTCTCGACTACTATGACTTCAACGAGCTTCTTGACATCAAACCATCGCCCGGCAGCCTCTACCTGTACTCGAAGACCGAGCCCTTCAACGAGGAGATGGAGATGGATTACGGGAGGATGAGGGCTTGGCTGGAAAGGCTTAGGTTCAGCGTCAAGGCTGCGCACTGCTCCGGGCACGCCTCACGTAGTGACCTTTTCAGAATCATAGAGGAGATAGGGGCAAGGAAGGTGATGCCCATACACACGGAGCATCCTGAGATGTTCTCACGATTCAACCTGATCAGCCCGGCCCTAGGCAAGGCCATCAAGGTGACGTCATAGGATAAAGACCGTTGAGGCCGGCGGGAGAGTGGACTGATACAGGGTGAAGTTCTCCATCGTAAGGGCAACGGTAAATTCATCCATCGTTAACTTGTCCTGCAATCATATTGCTCCATATCACACAACTTAAGTCAGATCTGTTCCAAGAAAGGAGCGAATACATGGGTGTTCACATCAGCCAGGGTTAGGACTCGTACGCCGAACCTTTACCCTGCTTTCGGATCAGTATCTTCCCGCTCGGGAGAGTTGCGACGTACTCCCATCCATCCCTGAGATGCGCGTCAAGCTCACCCTCGTCCACCATCATCTGGGGGTCTGGCTGCCCCCTCCTGCGCTCTATCT
>Ga0078972_1005505_pt1 | contig 31998 bp, 34 predicted proteins | sample YelNatPaOPGAMG01_FD_67568 | JGI IMG/M metagenome (GOLD analysis project Ga0078972, IMG submission 67568) | Hot spring thermophilic microbial communities from Obsidian Pool, Yellowstone National Park, USA - OP-RAMG-01 (SPADES assembly) (version 2) | ecosystem: Environmental > Aquatic > Thermal...
GGGCTTACTATGTGGGGAGTGTGGGCGGCGCAACACTCGAAACGGTCCGACGCTATGTGGAAGCTCAGGGAACGACTGAAAAAGCAGGAAGAAGAAAAACAAAACCGCCCGCTTGACCCCCTCTTGCCCTTCGGGCTAAGAAGGGGTCAAGCGGGCAGATGTTCAGGAAAATTTTGAGGGGGATTATTTTATAATTTGGCTCTGGCATTGGTACTCGGGAGGGGAATCGAACCCCTATGGTGTCACCACCGGCGGATTTTGAGTCCGCTGCGTCTGCCTGTTCCGCCACCCGAGCATGGAAGGGGTTGTGTTCTGAGGGAGGATCTCCGACGATCCGATTATACGGACAAGTGTGAAGCGTGGCAAGAAAAAAGGCCATGGCGGGATGGGGCCATGGCCATCGGGTCGTTCACGGGATCTTTGTGACGAGGGGATAGTCCTGCGGGCGGGCCTTCGACCAGACTATGACATACTGGCTGACGAGAAGAAGATAGTGACTGTGCTTCTTGCCGGCGGGAAATGGAGCCATCCCGTGAACCTCTCCTACTGCCGTCATGATATGGCCGGGGCCCATCGTGATCGTTCTGTTTTCCTCCCGGCCGAAGACCACGAAGGCGCTCTTCGTGCGCTTTTTCTTTTTGGTCCGGTGCTCCCCGATGATGTGCATGGCGGGGGTGAACAGGATGAACTCCTTTTCGGGGTCGAGAAGGATCTTGCCCGACGGGGGGTGAGGATAGGAGTCCTCGTCGAGCGGAAGATCCCGGATAAGGAAGTATCGTCCGCCCGGTCCGTCGTAGCGCCGGAGAATCTGGCCTCCGAGAACGGCCACCCTTCCGTTGGGAAGAGGATTGTGGGCGAGTATCTCTGAGAGCCTGTCCGGTTCCTGGCGGGTGATGAAAGCCGTCGGCTGGGGGGGAAGCTGGTAGGCGCAGGAGGCAAGGGAAAGGGCAAGAACGCCTCCTGCCATCATTCCGGTACGCTTACGAAGAAATGTCGTCACGATATCTCCTTGGGATGGTCATTGACTGTATCGTTTTTTGGTCTCCCATCCGATAACACTATTGGGAGGTGATTCGCTCCCCGGCTTTATTCTCCGTCAGAGGCAGATCCTCTATCAAGAGGGGGGAAGTTCCTTGGGGATACGCATCGCCATGGCCCGGGCGTTGGTCAGGTCGAGACCCTGCAAGAGCTTCTCCCGGGCGCTTTCAAGAGCTTTGGGTTCGGACGGTTCTGTTATGTGGACAGGGTCCCCGCAAACAAAGTAAGCTTTTGTGAATGGAAAAGGGAACAGGAATCCGTCCCAGCTTTTAAACTGAAAATACCGCTGATATGCCACGGCAAGCGGTACGATCGGCCGTCCTGACCGCATGGCGAGGATGAGGGGGCCGTCCTTGACGACAAAAGGGGGCCCCTGGGGACCGTCAGGGGTCAGGGCGATGTGATGGCGGGGATCTCTTGCAAGCCGCAGGAGCTCCTTGAGCGCCGAGACCCCACCCCGGTGGGAGGAGCCTCGCACCGTTCCGATTCCCCAGAGCCTGACGATGCGCGCCGTCAGCTCTCCGTCTCGCGAGAGGGAGACGAGGGTCGAGAGCTGATAGCGTCTTCCAAAGTAGAATAAGGGCATGGACAGGATCTGGTTGTGCCAGAAGACAAGGATCATCCCCTCTTCCCGGGCGTACCGCTTGCGGCAGTCGTCGGTGTTTGCATAGGTCTTCCGGAGAGTCGCCAGGTAGAGTCGGACGAAAGCGTAGGAAAAAAATGAGAGAACGGAAAGAGACAGACGTTCTGTTAAGCCAAGCTCTCGCGCAATATTTTCTTTCATTTTGAGGATATCTCTTTGATTCTGAGCCACAGACCCCTGAAAGGGGCCCTATTCGGGTCGGCCTTTCCCCCGGGCGACGAGCTTGAGGATCTTGCCAAGGTTCTCGGATCGAACATGGCCCTCTTCTACCAGAGCTACGAGGTTATCTTGTCGGCACCGCCCCTCCGTATGGTCTGGCCGGACGGGATTCTTGGTTCGAATATTGACAGATTCCGCCGCTTTATGGAAGAGGCGGCAGCTCCTGCGGAGAAGATGCATCTCAAGGAGTTCTGGAAACTTCTGGGGGAAGAGCGGGAGGTTACGAGCGACCTGTTCCTTTTGCGGTCGGGAATTCTTTTTGATACATCTCTATTGGGCATCGTCTTCCTTGGGTTCTCCTGGGGGCGCTTCCTCGTCATCATTCCCGGAGAGGATCCTTCGCGGGTACGGGATCTGGCCTCCCGGCTCACCGATTCCCCCCAGAAGCCCCTTCGGAGTGCGCTTAATCGATGGGTCGAGGATCTGGAGTCCGAGTTTGTCGTCACATGGCTCCTTGAGCAGTTTCCCGAGGAGTTTCGGAGTTCGTCAGGATTTTCGCGGAAGTTGGGCGTTCCCCTGCCGGAAAACAAGATGCAGGTCTACGATCTCTACTACGCCTTCCGCAACCGGAAATGGCAACGGGATGTCGTCGAAGGGGAGATTGTCGAGGGGGTGACCGCCACAGGCCTGTCATGGAAACGTCCGGGGGGGAAGGCTGGCTCCACAACGACCGGAACTCCTATTGTCCGGGAGCGGGGCATCCGTGTGGGGGGGGAGGTCCATATCCGGTTTTCCGTCTTCGTGGGAGGGGTGTACCCGCTGGGAGAGATCCCGGTTCCGGTCAGTGCCCTGGCTGGTGGTGGGCTTGTGCGGATGAACCGCTTCATCCGCGAGGTCTCGACGGCCCTTGTCTCCCATTCGCAGTCGCTCACCTCGTCCCACTTCAGGTTCTGCCGGTATTGGACGGAAAGCGGCTTCTCCCTGTCCGGGCTTGAGGATATCGCAAAGATCGTCGATCCGGGCAACTGGCGAAACCTGATCCTGCTCCCCTTCTGGGAGACGGGGCCAAACTCCCTTTCTGAAGTGAAGACCGCCTGCCGCGTATCGGATCCCTTTTTCTACGATCCTGCCAAGAACATGGGGGCCCTTCTCCTTCGGGACTGTAGCGAGTGGCACGCCAGGAATGTGGTGGCCAACCACTTCCGTAACAGGGTCCGGGCCCACGTTGAGACCCCCATTACGGTGGGTCGCTTTCTTTCGGTACAATAGTCTCGTACGCCGACATTAGCCATGGATCTGTCTTTATTTAAGGAGAAGAGTGGAATGAGCACGGAAAACAAGGATGAAAAGGAGAGGGCTCCCGACGCGACGATCGACCTTCGGGGGGTCAAGTGTCCCTTCAACTTCGTCAAGACAAAGCTCAAGCTCGAGACGATGGAGTCCGGTCAGACCCTCTCGGTGGTTCTCGACCCGGGAGAGCCCATTGCGAACGTTCCCCGGTCGGTCCAGGAGGAGGGGCACGCTCTCATCAAGGCATCCCCCCGCCCCGACGGCCTCTACGAGATACTTGTCAGAAAGGCCTGATCAGTCCTCTTCTGCCGATCTTCCTTCCAGAAGACGGTAGGCGACCTTTCGTTCGAGGCCGAAGGCCCGCGTCAGGAACCGGGCTTTTTCCGAGGGGGGAAGATCAAGCTCTCCCAATGCCTGCCAGACACGGGGGGGGAGGTCCTGAGGGAGAGGACTCTCCTCCTCCGCTCCCTCGACGACGAGGACGATTTCCCCTTTCAAGGGAGATCGTCCAAGACAGGCCAGGGCCTCTTTGATCGTCCCCCGGCAGAGCGTTTCGTGGCGCTTCGTCAACTCCCGAAGTATCGCCACGCGGCGCTTCTCCCCCAGAATCTCCTGCATGACGTCTAGGCTTTTTTCAATCCGGTTCGGGGATTCGAAGAAAATATGCGTCTCGGGACGGCGGAGGAGCTCCTCCATCATCGTTGTCAGTTCTCCCCGCTTCCTTGGAAGAAATCCCCCGAAGAAAAAGCTGTCCCGAAACAGGCCTGAGACGGAGAGGGCCGCGAGAAGAGACGACGCGCCGGGTACCGGATGTACGGGAAATCCCAAGTCGAGGGCCTCTTCGACGAGGAAGGATCCAGGGTCCGACACCAGGGGAGTTCCGGCATCCGAGACCAGGGCGATGGACTCTCCCTTTTCAAGGCGATGGAGAAAGACGGGGGTCTTTTCGATCCGGTTATGCTCGTTATAGGAGACGCAGGGTGTCTCGATGCCGTAGTGGTCGAGAAGGGCGCGGGTGACCCGGGTATCTTCGGCGGCGACGAAGCGGACTCCCTTCAAGACCTCCAGTGCCCGGAGTGTGATATCCTTCAGGTTCCCGATGGGAGTGGCCACCACATAGAGAGCGCCCGTATCGTGGCTATACACGGGGGCTCTCCGCACCGATCGTCAGGTTGTCGATGAGACGGGTCTTTCCGAGGAAGACGGCGGCCAGGAGAAAGATCGGGTACGGAGGAGGGACGGTGACCTCCAGAAGGGTTTCAGTGTCGGCAAAGGCGACATAGTCGACCCGGAAGCCTTCGCGCGTCAGGGCCTCCTCGAGGGAGGCACGAATCTCCCCGACCTCTTTGTCCGTCTTGGGGGGGGAGAGCTCCCATTTTTGGGCGGTCTCTTCGAGAAGCTGGGGCAGTCTTATCGCCTTTTTACGCTCCCCGGCTTCGAGATACCGGTTGCGCGAGCTCATGGCAAGCCCGTCCGGCTCGCGGACTGTGGGGTGACCCAGAACGCGCACGGGAAGGGCCAGATCCCGGACCATCGCCCGGATCAGGAAGAGCTGCTGCCGGTCCTTCTCCCCAAAGATGGCGATCTCGGGGGCGAAGAGATGGAAGAGCTTGGAGACGATGGTGAGGACCCCCGCAAAGTGGCCCGGGCGGGAGGCTCCACAGTAGAGTCGGCCGGCGGGGCCCGGAGCGACGGTGGTCGTTGCGTTCGGCGGAACAAGCTCTTCGGCCCGGGGAAGAAAGACGAGATCCGCCCCTTTTCTGGCAAGAAACTCGAGATCCTGTTCGGGGGCTCGGGGGTATCGGGCCAGGTCTTCTGTCGGACCGAACTGGAGCGGGTTTACGAAGATCGAGACGGCGACGAATCCGCCCTCCGCCTTTCCTCTGTCGACTAAGGATCCGTGGCCCTCGTGAAGGGCGCCCATGGTGGGAACGAGGCAGAGAGGGCGTGTGCGGAAGGCGGGAAGAAGGGTTCGGAGTTCTGGGAGGGAGCGTGCGATGCGCATGGTTCCGAGTGTAGCACACTCCAGGGCAGGCTGGCTTTAAGGGAGGTTGGGTGGCGAAGAAGGATCAGGAGTCCTACCGGTGTCCCTCTTGCGGGTACCGGTCGCCCAAATGGATGGGGTTCTGCCCCTCCTGTCATGAGGCGCCGGAGGGACTGGTTCCGGAGGAGAGCCCGGTGGGCCGGGTCGAGCGCTATGTTCGGGAGGCGCAGGGATCGGAGACGGCGCCCCGCTCCCTGCCGATCGAGGGGATCGTGGTGGGCGACGTTCCTCGGACCTCCACGGGGCTCTCGGAGTTCGACCGGGTCCTGGGGGGAGGGATCGTTCCGGGCTCCTTTATCCTCCTCGGGGGCGATCCCGGGATCGGAAAGTCCACTCTCGTCCTTCAGATCGTCTCCAACCTTGCCCGGGAAAAGACCGTCCTGGTTGTCTGCGGGGAGGAGTCTCCGGAGCAGATCCGCATGCGCTTCGACCGTCTCGAGGCGCGAAAGAAGAATCCGGCGCGTCTCTTCCTTCTTCCCGAGACCGACCTCTCGCTCGTTCTGGCCGAAGCGGCCCGGCTCTCTCCCGACATTCTTATCGTCGACTCGATCCAGACGGTCTTTCTTCCGGAGTGGACCCAGTCGGCCGGCTCGGTGATCCAGCTCCGGGAAACGGCGGCGACCCTTCTCGAGTTCGCGAAGCGCTCCCGGGTGACCACCCTCGTGATCGGCCATGTGACGAAGGACGGGACCATCGCCGGCCCCCGAGTGCTCGAGCATCTTGTCGACACCGTCCTCTATCTCGAGGGGGAGAGGGGGCAGCCGCTCCGGATCCTTCGGACCGCCAAAAACAGGTTCGGGCCGACACAGGAGGTCGGACTCTTCGAGATGGAGGAGGGGGGGCTCGTCGAGGTGACCAACCCGTCGGCTTTCTTTCTCGAGGGGCGCGATCCCGGACGTCCCGGATCGGTCGTCGTCTGCGGAATGGAGGGCTCCCGTCCCATCCTGGTGGAGCTTCAGGCCCTGGCCGCACCCACATCCCTCCCCATGCCGCGCCGGGTGACCCAGGGAGTCAGCGCCAACCGCCTCTCGCTTCTCACCGCGGTGCTGGTCCGCCGTATCGGCCTCGACCTTTCCGGGATGGATCTCTACCTGAACGTCGTGGGAGGCGTCGAGATCGAGGAGACCGCCCTGGACCTGGGGATCGCCCTGGGTGTGGTATCGAGCGTGCGGGAGCTGGTCCTCCCCTCGGGCTGGGTGGCGGTGGGGGAGGTGGGGCTGGCGGGAGAGGTGCGCCGGATCCCGGGGATCCACGAGCGGATGTCCGAGGCGTCCCGGCTGGGATTTTCGGACATGGTGGGCCCCGTCCTTCCGGCCGGGAAGTCCCGCACTTCCCCCCGGGGCCTGGCCTATCACCCCGTAAAGGATCTCCGGGAGGCCCTCGCCTTTCTCGAGAAGCCTTCCGGTTCGGCGCAGGGGAAGGGGCGATGATCCATCTGGCGATCGAGACCTCGACGGAATGGGTGGATCTGGCCCTGATGAGAGAGTCCTCTGTCCTTTCGAGACTCTCCATCTTTCGGCCGGGAGGGGCCTCGGAGATCCTCTCTTCGGCTCTTGAAACCCTCTTTTCCTGTACGGGTGAGAGACCGGAAGATCTCGCCTTCCTCTCCTCCTCCCGGGGACCGGGAACCTACACCTCGATCCGGGTGGGCCACCTCTTCTCCCGGGGGCTCTCTTTTGCCCTGGGGATCCCTCACCTGACGGTCTCTCCGTTTGAAATGCTGGCGTGGCAGGCGGCCGAGTTCTGGCCAAAGACGGTCGACCGTCTCGCCATCGTTCTCGACGCGAAGCGGAGAGAGGTCAATGCCGCGCTGTTTTCGCTCTCCGGAAGCGACGGGCCGATTCGAATTCCTGCGGAGGAGGCCGGAGACGCCTTTTCCGGACAGGCCGTCGCCCCCGAAAGAATTCTTGAGAGCCTTTCCTCCGCTCATTCCGGCCGTATCGGCATTGCCGGACCCGGCGTTGTCCATCTTTCGGCAAAAGCCAGATCCGAAGGGCCCGCAGGATTTTCTTCTCTTCTGGTCTTCCCTGCGGCCCCCACGATGGGGAGACTGGCTCTCGAGAGTCGCCTGACGGGCGGAGAGGAGGCCTCTTCCGCTCTTCTCTACGGGCGGGAGTCTGTCTGTTCCTAGATGTGGGACCGGGCCTTTCCGCGACCGGGCTCCTTTCCTTACTTCCCGGATCCGGCCTTGCAGGGTTTGGACCGGAGGGGATAAGATAGCCCCTGTCCGGTATGGTCCAGAATATTCACGCAACTTCGGAGTCGTTCCCATGCCAGAGGAGTCCCCCGCTTCCCTCTCTTCTCCCCGGATCGTCGACCTGACGACCGGCGTCTGGCCCCAGGTGGTCGAGAAGTTCCTTCTCGATATGCCCTCTGTGGACCGTCAGGCCTTTGGGGCCGGCCCGGCCCTTGTGGCGGAGTTCGCCTCCGGACGCCTTGGGCGCTTCTCTGGGGTTCTCGACCCGGGGAAGGCAGCGCTCGTGGGGATTGTCGGGGGCTGGGTTCTCGATGCCGAGGCCGAGATCCATCTTCTCTATGTCAGGCAAGAGGACAGAAGACGCGGCTTTGGGCGGCGCCTCCTCTCCTCCTACCTGTCCGACCTCGACCGGGGAGGGGTGACCGCCTCCTATCTCGAGGTTCGGGAGTCCAACCGGCCGGCCCGGTTTCTTTACTATTCCCTTGGTTTTACACTCGAGGGAGTCCGGAAGGGGTACTATCAGAACCCGAAGGAAGACGGAGTGGTAATGGTCCGGAGGTCCTCTTCCGGATCGTCGGCAGATGCGGTCACCCAAGACGAAGGAGCCAGGTCCGATGGATGAAATCAAGAAGAAGCGCCACGAACTCGAAACCCTGAAGACCCGCCACGATGCCCTTGATGCGAAGATCTTGGATCTCTCCCGCCGGGCCCTCCTCACCGAAGATGATGACCGGGAAATGGCCCGCCTCAAATGGGAGAAGCGCGATCTCAAGGAAAAGATCGTTCAGGGCGAGTCGCACCTCGGACAGTCTTCCGGGTTCTCCTAGGCGATGTTCGGAATCGGTCTTCCGGACCTTTTTTTTATCGCCCTTCTTTTTCTTCTCCTGATAAAGCCGGCCGACTGGCCGGTGGTGGCTAAGCGCGTTGCCAGGGCGGCGGTGGCTCTCAGGCGGATGTTTCTCCCCGTTCTGGAGGAGCTTCGGGGGGTGCGGGACAGCCTGATGACCGATGCGGCGCTCTCTCAGGCGGAGCGTTCAGCGCCTCCTCCGGACTGGAGTCCCCTTCCCCAGAACCACCAGAAGGGAGGAGAGCCGGCCACCGATTCTCCTCCCGCCATGTGACAGGGGACGGCGCGATTGGTCGAACAGTCCCTTCCTTTCATGGTCCATCTCGTCGAGCTCCGGAAACGGATCCTCCGCATGCTTGTCTGGCTCGCGGCCGGTTTCTGTCTGAGCTTCCCCTTTTCCGAGAAGGCGGTGGCCTTTCTCGGAAAGGTGACGGGAACGGCCCTGGTCTTTACCACCCCCACCGAGGCCTTCTGGGTCACGCTCAAGACCGCCTTTACCGGAGGCCTTGTCCTGGCCTTCCCGGGGTTTCTCTACGAGCTCTGGTCCTTCATCGCTCCCGGCCTCTACAAGTCCGAGCGCCGCTCGCTTCTTCTCTGGGTGGGAGGCGGCACGCTCTTTTTTTTCACGGGGGTCTCCTTCTCCTTTTTTGTCGCCCTGCCGACGGCTCTCTCCTTTCTCGTGCACTTCGGTCTGGGGGAGGGGCTCAGGGCCTTCATGTCGGTGGACCGGACGATCTCGTTTGAAACCCGCTTCCTCTTTGTGTTCGGTCTCATCTTCGAGCTCCCCGTCGTCATGGGATTTTTCGCGGAGCGGGGAATTGTCTCCTCCGCCTTTTTCCGGAGCCACCGCCGCGGGGCGGTCGTGGCCAACGCCGTCCTGGCCTCCATCCTTTCTCCGACCCAGGACTTTCTCAACATGATGATCATGTTCGTGCCCCTGCTCCTCCTCTACGAGGGGGGGATCCTGATGGCACGCTGGGGGGAGAGGCGCAGAAAAAGACATCTCGAGCGGGAGGCTCGGGAGGGCATGGCCAGAGGACTGTCGGAGCCAGTGGGGGAAGGTCGAGGGGTGGGCGACAGGTAATGGCCTTTGACGAAACTTGTAAATCAATAGTGACTGTTCTCCGATTGAACTCGAAAGAGGTAGGGAGGTTAGAGAAATGAAGACATCCAAAAGAAAGCTGACATTGACCGGGGCTCTTTTCACGCTGCTTCTTTGGGGGATGCTCTTTCCGGGAATGCACCGGGAAGCCTCCGGTGCGGAAGATCTGTCCCAAAAAGTGTCCGATGCCGGGAAATCCGTAGAAAAATCCTTAGACCATGCGGCCAAAAAAACGGGAGATTATCTAAAAAGCGATGATTTCCACCAGAAGGTGAAGCGTGCGGTCGACGGGACGGCCAAGGCGGTCCAGAATGCCGGGAACTGGGTCGGAGGCAAGATCGACTCGATGTCGAAGAAGGCCCCTCCGAAACCCTGATCCCTCGTCTTGCCCGTAGATCAGGAACCCGGACCTTCTTTATAGGCAGAGTGGAGAATATTTATAGTGCGTATTCCCCGATGCTCCATTTTTGACCTTCTCTTTCAATTGGGGAGGGGGTTCATGGATCTGACCCCTCACCCTCGCCTCCCGAAGGCTTTAGGGATCTCTCCGGGACCAGCAAGTGGACGGCACCAAAGGGATGAATCGCTGTAACGCTTTAAATGCAAGTCTTAAAATATAATTTTTGAGTTCTGGAATTTGTCGTCCCCCCAAGGCCGGGGGCGCTTGAACGGTCCGGCGGGGTTGGGATATCCTATCCTGATGTCTGCGAGCGGTTTTTTTTAATTTTCAAGAGGTTTCGGCGGCCCGTCAATTGGGGGGAGCCGATTCGGGGGAGTGGTCTTAGGTGTCCGACAAAGTTCAGAGTCTTAGGGATCTATCCGGGATCGCCCGGGAGATGGGCGTTCCCGACGGGGCCTTTCATCCCTACGGTCCGGGCCGGGGAAAGATCGATCCCCGGTTTGTCGGGGAGGAGGGCAAAAAAAAGGCCCGGTACATCCTCGTCTCGGGAATGACCCCGACCCCGGCCGGGGAAGGCAAGACGACAACCTCGATCGGCCTGGCCATGGGGCTTGCCCGGTTGGGCCTTCGCTCGGTCGTGACGCTCCGTCAGCCCTCCATGGGACCGGTCTTCGGGATCAAGGGGGGCGGAGCAGGAGGAGGCCGCTCGACGGTCGAGCCCTCGTCTGTCCTGAATCTCCATCTGACGGGGGACATCCATGCCGTGGCGGCGGCCCATAACCTTCTTGCCGCCGCGATCGACAACTCCCTCCACCACGGCAATCCCCTGGGGATCGATCCGCTTGCCGTCTCGTGGGGCCGGGTGGTCGACCTCAACGACCGGGCCCTTCGCCGGGTGGTGGTGGGACTCGGGGGCCCCGGCTTCGGGATCCCCCGGGAGAGCCGGTTCGAGATCGCCGTCGCAAGCGAGATCATGGCGATCCTCGCCCTCTCCGTCTCATGGGAAGACCTCGCCCGACGGATCTCCTCCGTGACCTTCGGCAGGACCCGCGAGGGCAAGCCCCTGACCGCCGCCGACCTCCGGGTCGACGGGGCCATGACGGCGCTCCTTCGCGAGGCGCTCTGGCCGAACCTCATGCAGACCTGCGAGGGAACCCCGGCGATCGTCCACGGCTCCCCCTTCGCCAATATCGCCCATGGCAACAGCTCGGTGCTGGGGGACCGGGTGGCTCTTGCCACCGCCGACTGCGTGGTGACCGAGGCCGGCTTCGGCTCCGATCTGGGCGGGGAAAAGTTTTTCGACATCAAGTGCCGGGTTCTGGGCCGGGGGCCGGATGTCGCCGTCCTGGTCGTGACGGCCCGGGGTCTTCGGATGCACGGGGGTGTGGGGGATGTGCGCCAAGGGCGCGCCCTGCCAGCCGAGCTTGCCCGCCCCAACCTTCCGGCGCTTGTGGCGGGCCTGCCCAACATGGTCCGCCACGTGGGCATCCTCCGGCAGTTCGGGGTACCGGTCGTGGTCGCCATCAACAGCGGCGAGGGGGACAGCGACGCGGAGATCGGGGCGATCCGGGAGGCGGCCGTTGGAGCCGGCGCCCGGGACGCCGTGGTTTCGACCCACTTCCGCGACGGGGGGGAGGGAGCCCGGGGGCTCGCCTCAGCCGTCCACGAGGCCGCGACCGGGGGGAAGGCCGAATACCGTCCGCTCTATCCTCTGGAAATGCCGCTTCGGGAGAAGGTCGAGACGGTCGCGACCCGGATCTATGGGGCGGGATCGGTGGTCTGGTCCGATGGCGCGAAGGCGGAGCTTGCCAGGATCGAGAAGACCGATGCGGCGAGATTCCCTGTCTGCATCGCCAAGACCTGGGCCTCCCTCTCCCACGATCCTTCCCTGAAAAATGCCCCCGAAGGCTTTGCCTTTCCCGTGCGCGAGCTGAGGGTGCTCTCGGGGGCGGGTTTTGTTCTGGCGATCGCCGGAGAGACACAAACCATGCCGGGTCTTCCCTCCGACCCGGCCTTTGCCCGCATTGGCCTCACGGCCGAGGGCGAGATCGCGGGGATCCTTTGAAGCAGATTTCGGGAGCATTCGTGACAAGACAGCCGGGGGAAAGAGGCGGAGTCCTCTGGAGGCTCCTTTTTGCCTTCTTCTTTCTTCTCCTTCTACCGGCCCCGGGCCGGGCCCTGCCGGCTCCGGTCACCCCGCCTCCGCCCGGAAGCTCCGAGCCCGTTGCCCATGCCCGGGATGTGGTCAACATCCTCGAGACCTTCTATCCTCCGGTAGGAGGACATGTGGTCTCGGTCGGTGCAGGAGGGCGGCTAACCCTCGACCACGGGGAGGATGCCGGTTTCTACCCGGGGGCCATGGTCATGATCTATCGGCCGGGCCCCCCCTTCCATGACTTCTATACCGGCGTCGTCATCGGACACCGGGAAGAGCAGGTGGGATGGGTCGAGATCCGTTCGGTGGACTCCCAGAGTGCGACGGGGATCTTCAGGGGAGGGGGAAGGGTCCGGGAGGGTGACGGATACCGTCTTCCGGCCTCCCTTGTCCGGGTGGCTCTCGTTCCCTCCTCCCGCTATTCCGACCTTGCCGTCATGAGCCATCTGACGCGGGCTCTCGAAAAGTCCCGGCGATTTACCGTCGTTGACCCCTTCCGGGTCGATCTTGCCATGCGCAAGATGGGAAAGGGCTCCCTTACGGATCCGGCCTACCGGGTGGCCCTGGCCAAAAACCTCTCGGCCCAGGGGCTGATCCTCGTCGACACAACCCTTCTCGGAGACAAGGTCATTCTCGACCTTGAGGTCGACGGGGCAATCACCGGACAAAAGGCCTATGCCCTCCATACGGTCCTTGCCGGTGTCCATCCCCTCTCGGGGACCCTCGGGGCCGGATCTCTTCTCGGTGAGGCTTCGGGCAACATGCATGCCGCCAAGCTTCCGCCCCTCTCCGTTCCGACCCGGGTTGTCCGGATCCCTCTGATCCCCTTCTTTCTGGGGGAAGGTCGTCTGATCCCGGGGTCTGACCCGGTCACCGTGCTCTCCGACGGCCGGCGAATTATTGTGGGCTCCATCGGAAAGAATCGGATCCGGACCCACTATCGGGAGTCCGATGCCCGGGTTCCGATGAACCGGCACGTCTTTCTTTCGGTCGGGCCGGTCATTCCCCCCTCACCGGACCATCCGGGGGAGGAACAGATCGCAGTGACCAATATCGTGGGAGGATCCCCCGACTCCTACGTCCTCGACTACGATGGCAAGACCTTTCGCCGGATCGCCAAGCACCTTCCCTGGTACATCCGGATCGTTCGGTTCTCCGATGGAAAGTCCCGGCTGATCGCCCAGAGGATGGGGGTGAACAAGGCCTTCCTGGGGCACATTCACTTTCTCCGGTGGAAGCTCGACCATTTCGAGAAGGGGGCGGCAGTGCCCTGGCCCGGGGTGATCACTCTCCTCGGCACGCTTCCCGTCAAGACGGGAACACAGGAGGCCTTCCTGAAGGTGGCCGCAGACAACCATCTCGAGTACTACGACAGTCGGGGGGATCTGCGCTTCAAAAGTCCGATCTTTCTCGGGGGATACTCCAACCACTTCGTCTTCGGCCGTCCCCACGCCCTGCTTCCCGTGCAGTCGCGGAGCGTCCGGGTCAAGGGGCGCATCCTTCTTTTGACGTCGTCAAAGGATCCCGGCCGGCCCGTGGCAGTGGTCTACAAGAATATCCCCATGTCCTCCGGTTTCGGGAACTTCCAGGGCTACCAGTACGGCCAGGTCTACTTCTATCGCTGGACGGGGGTCAACTGGGTCCTGCTAGGAGAGCTGACCCGGGTCAAGAACTTCATCCGGGACGTCGCCCTCGTCTCCGACCGAAAGACCGGGCAGACGCTTCTGGAGGTGGGGACCGAGCCGGTCTTCAATTTCATGAACATCCAGAACCTGATCGTGAAGGAGGGCTCCGTGCTCTTCTTTGCCCTTCCCAAGGAGGTGACCCGGGCGCTTGGGAGCGGATCGGGGGCCCCGTCTCTGCTCAACCGTCCCGAAGGGGTCCGGGGAGGACGATGAGCCGATCGGACGAGCACCGTCTCGATGAGAGACCGTCCTGGCTCGTGAAGCCCCCGGCCCATCTGGCGGTCATCATGGACGGAAACGGCCGCTGGGCGAAAAAGCGTCTTCTTCCCCGGGTGGCAGGCCACCGGCAGGGAGCGCAGGCGGTGCGCCGAACGGTCTCGGCCTGCCGGGCCTGGGGCCTGCGTTATTTGACCCTCTATGCTTTCTCGTGGGAAAATTGGAAAAGATCCCGACTGGAAGTAGATGCCCTTATGGCTCTTCTCGAGGACTACCTCGATGGGGAGGAGGCCCTGATGAGGGAGAAGGCGATCCGCTTCCGGACCATCGGGAACCGCTCCCGCCTGCCCCTGTCTGTCCTCAGAAAGATCGAGGCGGTCGAGCAAGGTACAAGGGATGGGGGAGCCATGGACCTCGTTCTGGCCCTTTCCTATTCCGGCCGGGAGGAGATCCTGGGTGCCGCAAAAAGGTTCGCCTCGGATGTGGCGGCCGGCCGTAAGGCTCCGGAGGAGTTGACCGAGGAGCTCTTCGACGGCTATCTCGATACCGCCGGGATCCCCCCGCCCGACCTTCTCCTCCGGACGAGCGGGGAGCACCGCATCAGCAACTTTCTTCTCTGGCAGCTCGCCTATACAGAGCTTTACTTTGACCCGGTCCTCTGGCCCGACTTCGGGGAAGAGAATCTCAAGAGGGCCCTCATGGACTATCAGGACCGCCAGCGTCGCTTCGGGGCGGAAGGAACGGGAGAGACCCTCTCCCGGGGAACGGGACAAGAGACGGGGAAGGCCTGATGGAGCTCCTCCGCCGTCTCGTCGTCGCGGCGATCGCGATCCCCCTCATTGCGGCACTGGTCCTGTGGGCCCAGCCCCTGCATTTTTTTCTGGTGCTCTCGGTTCTTGTCCTTCTCGCCCAGTACGAGTTCTACCGGCTCTTTCCGGGGATCCCCTTCGACAGCGGGACCTGGCTTGGTCTCACCGCTGGAGCGGGTTTTCTTTATGTGATCTACCTCAAGAGCACGGGGGCGGTTCCCCCGGAAACCCTTGAGGCGGTGCTCGCCCTGCTTTTTCTGACCGTTCTCGGGGGGACGCTCCTTTCGGGGGGGATCTCCCGCATGGTCCATATCCCGGTGGTCTGGTTGGGGATTGTCTACGTCCCCTTCCTTTTGGGAACACTCCTCTTGATCCGGGGGATCCCGGGGGGGTCGCGATGGATCCTCTACCTCCTGGCGATGACCTGGATTGTTGATGCCGGCGCCTACTTTGCGGGCAAGGCCCTTGGCCGACACAGCATGGCTCCCCGGATCTCTCCCAAGAAGACGTGGGAAGGGGCGTTCGGGGGGGCTCTTGCCGGCGTTCTGACAAGTGTTTGGGCCGCTCCGTGGCTCCCCGGCCACACCACCCGGGTCGAGATGCTCTGTCTGGGACTTGTCCTCTCTGTGACGGGCCAGCTGGGAGACCTTGTCGAATCGGCCTTCAAGCGGCAGGCCCAGGTGAAGGACTCGGGCCACTTCCTCCCCGGCCACGGAGGGATGCTCGACAAGGTGGACAGTCTTCTCTTCAACGCCCCTGTCCTTTATGCCTTTCTGATCTTTTATGTGGGGCTCAGCTCCCCCGTGATTGTCTGACCTGCGGGTCGGGAGGAACTACCGGATGACAAATGAAAAGACCGCGGGCCTTTCCATCCTGGGGTCGACCGGGTCGATCGGGCGGTCGGCCCTCGATATCGTCCGCTCCCATCCGGGACGGTTCCGCGTCCGGGGTCTGGCCTGCGGAAAAAATCTCGACTTGGCCCTTCTTCAGGCGAGGGAGTTCCGCCCCGAGATCCTGTCGGTGGACGAGAGTCTTTTTGTCCGGGCGTCCGACTCCCTGGCCGGTTCGGGGATCCGCGTCGTGGCAGGAGCCGAGGGCGCCTGCGAAGTCGCCGCCCTTCAAAGCGCCGAGGTCCTCCTCTCGGCGATTGTGGGCGAGGCGGGGCTCTCTCCCACCTGGGAGGGGATCTTTCCTGGGCGCACGGTGGCGCTTGCCAACAAGGAGACCCTCGTGGTCGGGGGGCAGACGGTCATCGATCGGGTGAAGGAGCGGGGAGCCCGGCTCGTGCCGGTCGACTCGGAGCACAGTGCCATTTACCAGGCGATGGCCGGCCATCGCTGGAGCGATGTGCGCCGCATCATCCTCACGGCCAGCGGTGGGCCCTTCTTCGGCAAGAGACGCGAAGATCTCGAACGGGTGACCCGGGAAGAGGCGCTGAACCATCCGACCTGGAAGATGGGGCCCAAGATTACCATCGACTCGGCGACTCTTCTCAACAAGGGGCTGGAGATGATCGAGGCGCGATGGCTCTTCGACATCCCGGCCGACCGCATCGAAGTGGTGGTCCACCGCCAGAGCATCATCCACTCGATGGTCGAGCTCAGGGACGCCTCGGTGCTGGCCCAGATGGGAGTCCCCGACATGAAGGGCCCCATCGCCTATGCGCTCTCGGGCGAGGAGCGTCTTCCCATCGGGGTGCCCTTTCTCGATCTTGTCAAGACGGGGCAGCTGACATTCTTTGCTCCGGACCACGAGACCTTTCCCGCCATCCGGCAGGCGGCCCGCTCCATCTCCCGCCCCGGGCAGGGAGCGCTCTACCTGAATATGGCCAACGAGGTGGCGGTGGCCGCCTTCCTCGGAGGGAAGATCTCCTTTACCGAAATCTTCGATGTCTGGGAGCAGGGGCTCAAACAGGCCCCCGGGGAGATCCCGGGGTCGCTCTCCGAGATCAGGCAGGCGGTTGCCCGGGCGACCGACATTGCCCGGGAGGCGGTCCTGCAAATTGAAGAGGCGACTCCCCGCCCGGCTTCTGCCTCCAGAAACTGACCTTTGACGGTTCGACCCTGACGGTGTGGCGATGAGTCCAGACCGTTATGGACAGATAGAAAGGTTTTTTCCGTGAGTGCCATCGTTTCCTTTATTGTCGTCATCGGTATCCTGATCCTGATCCACGAGCTCGGCCACTTTCTTGTGGCCAAGCGCTTCGGGGTAAAGATCGAGAAGTTTTCCATCGGGTTCGGTCCCCCGATCTACTCGAAGACGGTCGGAGAGACGGAGTATCGGCTCGCCTGGATCCCCCTGGGGGGCTACGTGAAGATGCTGGGGGAGACCGACCCTGAAAAGGTGGCGCCGGAAGACCGTTCCCGTTCTTTCGGGGCCCTTTCCGTACCCCGGCGGATGCTCATTGCCGCGGCGGGGCCGATCGCGAACTTTGTGCTGGCGATCCTCCTTTTTTCTTCGGTCTTCTGGTGGGGTTTCCCGGTCATGGAGGCGGTGGTGGGCCAGGTTCTCGCGGGATCCCCGGCCCAGACGGCGGGGCTTATGAAGGGTGACCGGATTACCGCCGTCGACGGGGCGCCGATCTCCCAATGGGATGATCTTCGCCACGTGATCGAGCACAAGGGAGGGGCCCCAGTCTCTCTCGATATCCTGCGGGGAGGAAAGGCGCTTTCCTTTCATCTGGTTCCCCGGGTGGAGGCGGGAAAGAACCTCTTCGGGGAGCCGGTAAGCCAGGGAAAGATCGGCGTCGGGCCTTCCGGGAGCTTCGCCACGGTGCGGTACGGGTTTTCAGAGGGGCTGGGGATGGCGATGATCAAGACGTATAATATCGCCGCGATCAACCTTGTCTCTCTTTGGAAGATGGTGGCCGGAGAGGTCTCTCCCAAGAACCTCGGAGGGCCGATCCTGATCGCCCAGATGTCGGCCAAGGCGGCCAAGGCGGGCCTGTCGAACCTCCTTGTCTTCATGGGGTTCGTGAGCGTGACGCTGGGGGTTATGAATCTCCTGCCCATCCCTGTCCTCGACGGGGGCCACCTCCTCTTCCTCGCGGTGGAGGGGGTTCTCAGACGCCCGCCCTCGATCCGGGTGCGGGAGCTTTCGATGCAGCTCGGATTTGTTCTTCTTCTCACTGTGATGGTCTTTTCTTTCTATAACGATATCATGCGGGTCTTCGGTACGGCCCGGTAAGGAGAGTATTATGCAGATCGCGCGCAAGAAGACGCGAAGGATTATGGTGGGTTCGGTCCCTATCGGGGATGGGGCTCCGGTCTCGGTACAGTCGATGACCACCACCGATACCCGCGATGTGGAGGCCACCCTCGCCCAGATCGAAAAGCTTTCCGAGGTCGGCTGCGAGATCATACGTCTGGCGGTTGTGGACACGGAGGCCGCCGAGGCGGTGGGAAAGATCCACAAGCGCTCCCCCATCCCGGTGATTGCCGACATCCATTTCGACTACCATCTTGCGCTGACGGTGATCGAGGGGGGGGTCGATGCCGTGCGGATCAATCCGGGCAACATCGGGAGCCAGACCAAGATCCGGGCGATCGTCGACCGTATGAAGGACCGGGGTCTTCCCGTCCGGATCGGCGTCAACGCCGGCTCGCTCGAGCGGGATCTCCTCGAGGAGTATGGCCACCCCACCCCGGAGGCGATGGTGGAGTCGGCCATGCGCCACGTGGCCCTTCTCGAGAAGGAAAACTTTTACGACATCAAGATCTCTCTCAAGGCCTCCAATGTTCTCGACACCATTGACGCCTACAGGCTGGCCTCCGAGCGCTGCGACTATCCCCTTCACATCGGGGTGAGCGAGGCGGGCCCCCTTTTGTCTGGAACGGTGAAGTCCTCGGTGGGTCTGGGCTACCTTCTGGCCATGGGCATCGGGGACACCATCCGCGTCTCCCTTGCGGCCGATCCCGTCGAGGAGGTCAAGGTGGCCTGGGGGATCCTCAAGTCTCTGGGCCTGAGGAAGCGGGGGGTGAATGTCATCGCCTGTCCGACCTGCGGCCGTCTCGAGATCGATGTGGTGGGCCTGGCTGCCCGGGTGGAGGAACGCCTTGCCCATGTGCAGGAGACGATGGACATCTCCATCCTGGGGTGCGTGGTCAACGGGATCGGTGAGGGAAAGGAGTCGGATCTGGGGATTGCCGGGGGACAGGGGGTTGGCATCTTCTTTGAAAACGGGGAGGTCGTGAAGAAGATCCCCTCCGGAGATCTCGAGGAGCTTCTCATTACCCAGGTGGAAAAGAAGGTCGAGATGATGCGTCGTGCTGGGCTCTCGGGTCTTCGCGACGAAAACGGTCACCGGATCTCTCTTCCCATGGCTCCGGAAGCGGCTGTGGCCGCGGAGAAGGCATGAGAACAACCCGTCTTCCCTATGTCACATTCCACGAGGATCCCGCAGAGGCCGAAACCGTCAGCCACCGCCTCATGCTGCGGGGAGGGTATGTGCGGAAGGTGGCGGGGGGGCTCTACGACTTTCTGCCGCTTGGCGCCCGGGTCCTCCGGCGGGTGGAGCGCATCGTCCGGGAGGAGATGGACCGGGCCGGGGCCTTCGAGATCCTGATGCCGGCCCTCCAGCCGGCGGAGCTGTGGGAGAAGACGGGACGGTGGGAAAAGTATGGCCGCGAGCTCTTCCGTCTCACCGACCGTCACGACCGCTCCTTCGCTCTGGGTCCGACTCACGAGGAGGTTGTGACCGAGCTTGCCTCGGGCCTTCTCAGAAGCTATCGCCAACTCCCGGTGACCCTCTACCAGATCCAGACAAAGTTCCGTGACGAGATGCGCCCCCGGTTTGGTCTCATGAGGGGACGGGAGTTCGTCATGAAGGACGCCTATTCCTTCGCCCGGTCGAAGGAGGAGGGGGCCGAGTGCTACCGTTCGATGCAGGAGGCCTACTTCCGGATCTTTTCCCGTCTGGGACTGTCGGTTCGCATGGTGGAGGCGGACACCGGGAATATCGGGGGATCCTCCTCCCACGAGTTCATGGTCCTGGCCCCCTCGGGGGAGGACACGGTCGTCTTCTGCCCCGCTTGCGCCTATGCCTCGAATGTGGAGCTGGCCGGAGAGGCGGTCCATTGTCCCCTCTGCCAGGGACGGCTCGACCGGACGACCGCGATCGAGGTGGGCCATGTCTTCGACCTGGGAGATCGCTACAGCACCCCGATGGCGGCGGGCTTCCTTGACCCGGATGGCCGGGAGACGCTCTTTCACATGGGATGTTACGGGATCGGCGTGAGCCGGCTTCTTGCGGCGGGAATCGAACAGTCGCATGACGAGGCGGGGATTATCTGGCCGGTGGCCATGGCCCCCTTTGCGGTGGCAGTCCTTCCCCTTGGAGGGAAGGATGCGGACCTTGCCGGAAAGGGCCTCCGGATCTCGGATCTTCTGGAAAAAAGATTCCCCGAGGAGGTCCTTGTCGACGACAGGGATCTCCGCGCCGGGGTAAAATTTGCCGACGCAGACCTTCTGGGCTTCCCTCTCCAGGTGATTCTCGGGGAGAAGGGGCTTCGGGAGGAACGGGCGGAAATCAAGGTGAGGGCAACCGGGGAACGGCACAGTATCGCCATTTCCGCCCTTGCCGAGTGGATCGCCGACTTCCTTGGTTCGAAGGGGCCGGTTGACACCGGTCTTGCCGATGCCTAGAATGAACCTTTTGTAATGCTTAGATTTCATATTGACAGTATTCCCGACCTTCGCCTTGCGGAGGCTCTTCCTTTGGATCTTTCCCTCTCCGAAGAGATCGCGGCCGCGCCTAAAGTCTTTCTCTCAAAGGAGGCGGCAGGGGATTTCTCCCGCATGGACGGGAGGATTGAGGCGACGCTCGGACGGGAGGGGACGGATGTCATGGTCGATCTCACCGTCTGCTACGAGACACCGCTTGTCTGCGGAAGGTGTCTTGCGGAGTTCGTCAAGCGGGGGGAGACGGGAGAGCGGACGATGTTCTTCCACCAGAAGGACCCCGAGCCCGACATGCTCGAGCGTTATGGGAGCGACGGCTGGGTCGACCTTGGCCCCTGGCTTAGGGAGCTCCTCCTGACCGACCTTCCCTTTTACCCCCTCTGTGACGAAGAGTGTCGGGGCCTCTGTCCGAAATGCGGACAGAACAGAAATGACAGCGATTGCGGCCACCTGTCCGAATCCTGACCGCAGGTTAAACGGGTCAGTCAGCAGGAGAAAGCTCTCACGTCGCGTGCGGTCGGCTTCCGGGCCAAATGGCGAATAACCGGGGATGCTCAGCTGGAGCCATTTTTTGGCATCCCCAATAATTGAAGGAGTTGACTCATGGCACATCCAAAAACCAAAATCTCGCGGTCCCGGCGTGACAAGCGGCGGACCCACAAGAAGCTGACCCTGTCGGCTGTGGTCACCTGTCCCGCCTGTGGCGAGCCAAAGCAGCCTCACTATGCCTGCCTCTCCTGCGGCATCTACAACAAGCGGGCCGTTCTCCGCATCAAGAACGGCTGAGGATCCGATCGTACCGTAATGAAGATCGCTCTCGATGCGATGGGTGGGGACTTCGGTCCCGACCCCCTGGTCGCCGGGGCCGACATGGCCCGGCGAGATTTTGGCACCGAGGTTGTTCTGGTGGGGGATCCCCCGCTCATCCGGGAGCGGCTTGAGGCGCTATCGATTTCCTCTTCCTTCGAGATCGTCGAGGCCAAAGACGTCATTGCCATGACGGAAAAGGCCTCCGATGTCAGAAGGCGACGCGAGTCGACCGTCTGGGTGGCCTCGGAACTTGTCAAGAAGGGACGGGTGGACGGGGCGGTCTCGGCCGGACACTCGGGAGCCTCTCTGGCGGCAGCCATGTGGGTTCTCGGACGCCTCGACGGCGTCGAGCGCCCGACAATCGGAACGGTCCTTCCCTCCCGAACCGGCCACTTCATCCTTGTCGACGGCGGCGCCAATGTCGACTGCAAACCCTCCCATCTCGTCTCCTTCGCCCGTATGGGGCGCCTCCTTTCTCGCCATCTCTTCGACCTTTCCGCCCCCCGGGTCTCGGTCCTCTCGAACGGAGAGGAGGAGACCAAGGGAAACGAGCTCGTCCAGAAGACGATCGCCCTTCTCCGGGGGCAGGGGGGAGAGGGGGAAAATACCCCCGGGTTTTCGTGGTTTTCCGGGCCAATCGAGTCGCGCGACATCTTCTCCGGGGAGACCGACGTGGTCGTCTGTGACGGCTTTGTGGGAAATGTTGTTCTCAAGGAGGCCGAGGGGCTGGCCCAGACGATCATGGGGATGATGCGCGAGGCTGCAGGCTCCGACCTTCGCTCCAGGATCGGGGGGCTTCTCCTGAAACCGGCGCTCTCCCGGATGAAGAAACGGCTCGACTATGCCGAATACGGCGGGGCTCCCCTTCTGGGCGTGGGAGGACTTTTCGTCATCTGCCATGGCCGCTCGAATGCCCTGGCGATCAAGAATGCCATCGGGATGGCCGACCGCCTCGCCGCATCGGATCTCACCTCCGCCCTCCGGAAGGAAATGGCCTCGCCCGGACCCCGGGAGGCCGCAGGGTGAGCGGGATGCGGGCCGTTATCACCGGGACCGGCTCCTATGCCCCCTCCCGGGTCATGACCAACGACGACTTTGCCGCCTACCTCGAGACGAACGACTCCTGGATCCGCGAGCGGACGGGGATCCGGGAGCGACGCATTGCGGCGGAGGACGAGTCGACCTCCGATCTCGCGGTTATGGCGGCCACGAAGGCCCTCGCCGCGGCCGGTCTCTCCCCTTCCGACCTCGATGGGATCCTTTTGGCCACGGCGACTCCGGACCTCCTCTTTCCCTCGTCGGCCTGTCTTGTCCAGGCTCGCCTGGGGGCCTCCCGGGCCTTTGCCTTCGACTTAAATGCCGTCTGCTCCGGCTTTGTCTATGCCATGACGGTGGCCAAGAGCATGGTGGAGTCGGGGGCGGCATCGAGGCTTCTCGTGATCGGCTCCGAGGTCATGAGCCGCTCCCTCGACTGGTCGGACCGGGGGACGGCGATCCTCTTCGGAGACGGGGCCGGGGCGGTGGTGGTCGAGGCCTCCTCCGTCGCCCGTCGGGGGCTTGAGACCTTCCGTGTGAGGGCGGACGGCCGGCATTGGGAGATGATCCATGTGCCGGGCGGGGGAGCGCGAAAGACCGGAGAGCCCCCCACGATCCGGATGAAGGGGGGAGAGACCTTCAAGATGGCGGTCCGGCAGCTCCAGGAGTCGGTGGAGGAGGTGCTGGCCGCATCGGGGGTCGGCGCTTCGGAGATCTCCCTTCTGGTTCCTCACCAGGCGAACATCCGCATCATCGATGCCCTGGCCGGCCGACTGGGACTTCCCCCGGAGAAGGTCATGGTCAACATTGACCGTTACGGAAATACCTCCGCCGCCTCTATCCCGGTGGCACTTGATGAGGCGGTCCGGGGGGGGCGGGTCCGGGAGGGGGAGCGGGTTCTCCTGACCGCCTTCGGAGCGGGGGTGACATGGGGTTCGGGGCTTTTGACCTGGGAGGCGGATCTGCAGAAAAGGAGCCGTGCGTGAAGACAGCTTATCTCTTTCCCGGGCAGGGATCCCAAATCCCGGGGATGCTTGACCGCTTCGACCGGCCCGAGGAACGGGCGCTTGTCAGGACGGCCTCGGAGCTCCTCTCAGCCGACATCCTGACTATTTCCAGAAACGAGCCGGCGGGCATTCTCGACCAGACGCGCTGGACCCAGCCGGCCATCCTTCTGGCGAGCGTTCTGGCATTTGGAAGGCTTCAGGGGGAGAGGCCCCCGGACATGGTTCTCGGCCATAGCCTGGGCGAATACTCAGCCCTTGTGGCGGCGGGGGCCCTTTCCGTTACCGATGCCCTTCTTCTGGTCCACCGGCGGGGAAGCTTCATGCAGGAGGCCGTTCCGGCAGGGACGGGGCTCATGGCCGCAGTCCTGGGCCCCGAGCGCTCAGAGGTCGACCGCGTTCTCGAGGGGGTGCGGAAGGCGACCGGGGGCATCGTTTCCGTGGCGAACGACAACTGTCCCGGACAGTGCGTGATCGCGGGGGAAAAGGGTGCTGTCGAGGCTGGCATCGAGGCTCTCCGTGCGGCAGGTGTCAGAAAGATCGTTCCCCTGGCTGTCTCGGTGCCCTCCCATACGGCACTCATGCATTCGGCCGCCCTCTCCATGAAGGATCTTCTCGAAAAGACCCCTCTGGGACCGCTCTCCGTTCCCCTCGTGGCCAACGTCACCGGGATGTTTGTGGGGCCGGGAGAGGTCGCAGGGGAAATCCGGGAGCTTCTCGTCCGGCAGATGGAGTCCCCCGTCGAATGGACGAAGTCGATGGTCGCGGTCCTCGGGGCCGGCGTGACGCACCTTCTCGAGGTCGGGCCGGGCGGAGTTCTTGCGGGTCTGGGAAAACGCGTCGAGCGGGCCCTTCCGGAGCTTGCCGGTAAGATCACCTGGGCGAATACCGACACGAAAGAATCGAAGGAGTAAGCGATGCGCGATCGTGAGACACAGCTTCCCCCGGTTCAGACGGCTCTGGTGACAGGAGCCAACCGCGGAATTGGCTGGGCGGTGGGAAAGGGCCTCCTCGAGGCCGGCCACCGGGTCTATTTTGGGTGTCGCTCGAAGGAGGAGGAGCTCCTCGTCCGCGTGAGAGCCCTTCCCGGAGGGGATCGGGGGGAGGTCATCCGCCTCGACATGAACGATGCGGCCTCCATCGAGGCCGCCGTCGAATCGATCTTGCATCGCTCCGGAAGGGTTGATATTCTTGTGAACAACGCCGGGATTGTCCGGGACAAACTTCTTGTCCGGATGGAGGAGGGGGATTTTCGGGAGGTGATCGACGTCAATCTCGTCGGCCCGTTCCGGATGGTCCGTGCCGTCCTTCGCCCCATGATGAAACAGCGGTATGGCCGGATCGTCTCGATCTCTTCCGTGGTGGGGACGACCGGGAATGCGGGGCAGGCCAACTATGCCGCCTCGAAGGGGGGCCTCGAGGCCTTTTCGAAGTCGGTGGCCCTCGAGGTGGGGTCCCGGGGAATCACCGTCAATGTGGTGGCTCCCGGATTCATCGAGACAGACATGACGTCGGGCCTTCCGGAGAGCGTGACCTCCGGGGTCCTTGAACGGATACCCGTACGACGGTTCGGGACGGGGGAGGAGATCGCCCATGCGGTCTGCTTCCTCGCCGACCCAGCGGCGGGCTATGTTACGGGTGCGGTCATTCCAGTGAATGGCGGACTCGCCATGCCGTAATGCGGCGACGCCCGGGATGATTTCCGGGCGGAGACATTTTTTAAGGAGGTTCTTCTTCATGGCCATCAACGACCGGGTTAAAAAGATCATTGCAGAGCAGCTGGGTGTGGACGAGGAAGAGGTCCATCCCGAATCCCATTTTGTTGAGGATCTCGGAGCGGATTCCCTCGACACCGTCGAGCTCGTCATGGCCCTCGAGGAGGAGTTCGGAATCGAGATCCCGGATGAGGACGCAGAGAAGATCTCCACCGTCCAGAATGCGGTCGACTACATCGGCGAGCGCGTCTGATGGCGATTCGCCCCCTCCTGGATCGCCGGGTTGTCGTGACCGGGGTGGGGGTCATCTCCCCCCTGGGGAACACGGCGAAGGAGACGTGGGATGCGGCCGTCGCCGGTCGCTCCGGTGTCTCCTCTATCACGCGCTTCGACGCGTCGGCTTTTCCCGTTCGGATCGGGGGCGAGGTGAAGGGGTTCGATCCGGGACAGTGGATCGACAAGAAAGAAATCAAGAAGATGGATACCTTTATCCATTACGCCATCGCGGCGGCGCAGATGGCGGCCGACGATGCAAGGCTCGAGATCGGGGAGTCCAATCGCGAACGGATCGGCGTCTATGTGGGATCCGGTATCGGCGGCATCGGTGGCATCGAGTACTACCACGGTCAGCTCGTGGAGGGAGGGCCCCGGAAGGTGTCTCCCTTTTTTATTCCCATGGTGCTGATCAACCTCGCCTCCGGCCAGATCGCAATCCGGATGGGGCTTGAAGGGCCGAACTCCTGTGCCGTGACCGCCTGCGCGACCGGGGTACACTGCATCGGCGACGCCTACCACATGGTCCGCCGGGGCGATGCCGACGTGATGCTGGCCGGGGGAGCCGAGTCGGCCTTCACCCCCCTGACAGTCTCCGGATTTGCGGCGGCACGTGCGCTCTCCTCCCGAAATGATGAGCCTCAAAAGGCCTCCCGTCCCTTTGACCGGGATCGGGACGGGTTTGTTCTGGGCGAAGGGGCCGGCGTTCTTGTTCTCGAAACACTTGAAGGTGCCAAGGCCAGAGGTGCCACGATCTACGGAGAGATCCTGGGATACGGACTCACCGGGGATGCCTATCACATTACGTCGCCTCCCGACGATGTCTCCGGGGCGATCCGTTGCATGCGCATGGCCCTCTACAACGCGGGACTCGCTCCCGAGGATGTCGACCACGTGAGCGCCCATGCGACCTCAACATTTGCCGACAAGCTCGAGACAAAGGCTCTCCGAACTGTCCTTGGCACCCATGCCGACAAGGTTCCCGTCACGGCGCTCAAGTCGATGATGGGCCATCTCCTGGGGGCGGCCGGGGGTGTCGAGACGGCCATGGCCTTCATGTCGCTTAAAAACGAGGTGATTCTCCCCACCATCAACCTCGATTCTCCGGATCCGGAATGCGACCTCGACTATGTCTCCGGAGGAGCAAGACGCCGGCCGGTCCGGACCATCCTCAAGAACTCCTTCGGCTTCGGGGGAACGAACGCCTCCCTCGTGATCGCAAAGGTCGACTGAAAGGCCAAAAGGCCCCACTCCTACCAAGGGATTCCGATGCTTCCCCGCTCCCAGTGGATGCAAAATCTTCCCGTTCTTGAAGAGCGCTTGGGCTATCGCTTTGGTTCGCTCGAGCGTCTCGAAGAGGCGACCATCCACAAGTCTTTTACAAACGAGACCAAAAAAGGGGGGGGACGCCGGGACAACGAGCGCCTTGAGTTTCTCGGCGACACGATCCTGGGTCTGGTCGTCGCGGAAAATCTCATGCGTCTCTGGCCCGACTCTCCCGAAGGGGTCCTCTCCAAGATCAAGGGACGGATTGTCTCGGAGCCGTCTCTCGCCCAGGTGGCAAGGAATCTGAGCCTTGGCTCCTATCTTCTGATCGGGCGAGGGGAGGAGATGACCCAGGGCCGGGAGAAGAACTCTATACTCTCCGATGCTCTCGAAGCGGTCATCGCCGCCATCTACCAGGATGGGGGTCTCGAGGCCGCCCGCCAGTTTATCCTCCGGGAGTTCCGGGAGCTCTTCGAAAGTGCTTCCCGGGGAGAGTCGGCCGCCGACTACAAGACTCTTCTCCAGGAATACTGCCAGCGCGAGCTTGACACCCTTCCCCAGTACGTGATTGTCGGACAGTCGGGCCCCGACCACCAGAAGGTGTTCGATGTGGCGGTCCGGATCCTGGACAGGGTGTGGGGAGAGGGCCAGGGACACTCGAAGAAGGAGGCCGAACAGAAGTCGGCCAAGTCGGCTCTGGAACGGATTGCCCAGACGACCACCGATCTTCCTCCCCCGCACTCCTCCCCGGGCCGCTCGAAGCGTTCTGGGGGATAAGGATCAGTCTCTTCGGGACGACAGGATTGGACAGGAATTCTTCGGGCCTCCCCGGGGAAAAGGCAATAAAAAAGGCGCCAGACGGCGCCTTTTTTGATTTCGTGAGAGGGAGATCTACATCCAGCCGAAGGCGATCTGGAGGGCCACAATGTGGTTTGGCTCAAGTCCTGGGATGGGGCTCGCCTCTTCCGTGTAGTAGGAGGCGTTGAGCTTGGCGGCCCAGAGGTCGATGCCTGCGCCGAAGGTGGGATAACCTTCGTAAAGTCCGGCGGAGACGGTCAGAATATAGGGAAACTTGTACTGCACGCCGAACCGGGTGTGGAGCCAGAGGGAGTCTCCCGTGTAGTAGAGGTAGTTCGTGATGTCGACATAGTCGATATCCGCGATCAGCTGTCCGAACCCGATATCGGGATCGATGCCGATACCACCGTTGATGATCTGGGGAAGCGATCCTGCGGCTCCGAAGCTCGCGGTTCCGACGTTAAGAACCGAGGCGCCGATGGTGGGGTTCAACGGGGCATCGAAGTGGTAGATGGCTCCGAGGTTGCCGACGACGCCGAATCCGTTGGCGAGGTTGTTCTTTACGGTGCTGGAGAAGCTTGAGACCTGGTTGACCGAGAGGGAGGTAAGATTGAAGAAGTATTGGTCAAGTCCCATCAGGGTCCCGCCGACCTGAAGGTGGTGGTTGAAGAATCCGTAGGCGCCGCTGATGACGACACCGGTGTCGGAGAGAGCGGCGGCGGAGGCCAGGTTGTTCGTCGTGGGGGTGGCGTTGGCGACCGCGGCCATCTGGTTGTTGGTCAGAAGCCCGATGGAAAAGTCGTGGGTCGTATAGTTTGACCAGTCTCCGACCCGGGCGTACATCGTCTGGCCGGCGATGTTGTTGAAGGCGTTGATGTAGCCCGAGGTGTTACTCGAACCCAGCCCCTGGATGCTGTTGGTGAGATTGGGGTAGAGGGTGGGGTAGGAGACCTCCGCCGATATGTTGAGGATCGCAAAGGTCGAGTCCTGGATATTGTCGAGGCCGGCCGGGTTGTAGAAGGGCGCGTTCTCGTCGTTGGCCACGGCGGTGAAGGCTCCGCCCATACCTTCGACAGAGACGCCCTGGTAGAGTATGGGGAACTGCTGGAAGAGGGCCGTTCCGGCGACTCCCGAGGGGGCGGCCAGTGCGGGCATGGAAAAGAGTGAGAGAAGGAGTGCCAACCCGAAAAGCCCGCCGACAGTCCCGGGATTCGCAAGAGTCTTTGTAAGTTTTTTTGTCATCACGTGTCCTTTGATCGTTAGGGGGTCGTCGGTCATATTGGAGTCGGTTCAGGATGCCTGCGAGGAATTTGCCGAGGGGTGAGCCTATCTTTAAGAAACTTATCGGCAGATTTTGTGGTGAGCTTGAGGATGGGCATGGAAAAGAGTGCCAACCCGAAAAGCCCGCCGACCATCGCGGGGGTTGCTAGAGTTTTTGTTAGTCTTCTTGTCATTATGTCTTCTCTGATCGTATTGGGGTCGTTGGTGGACTAGAGGGTAGCCAAAAGATCTGTGAGTGCTTGGCTGGAAAAATTAATGCTCCCCGGTGCAGTGGTTGACTGGTTGGAAGGTGCGCAGGAAGAGGCGCCGGGCGGGGTATAGTAGCAGTTGATGCTATTGAGGAATTGGTTGATTGGATTGAGAATGGAGGAATTGCTCGACGTTCCGAAGGAGGAGAGAAAATAGGGGACAACGTTGACAATGTAGGCGTTATTGATGGTGATGGAGGGAGTGTCCCCCGAAACTGTTATGTTGTCGAGAACGGCGGCAATGTTGCCTACGTGGGTATTTGTAATCAAGCTGGACTTGCTTGTGATGGTGGAGAGTGCGTTACAGCTTCCGGTTCCTGCTCCTTCGGGGGAGCAAACCTCAAATTGGCTGTTAGTGTAGGAAATGCCGGTATCGTACTGGGTCGCCGCCAGAATGTAGACCATGTCGGCCACCATGATTGTGGAGGAATCAGGGCAGCTTGTGGCCGTGTCGGCAGAGGTTGATGAGCCGCTGCAGGAGGTGTTTGACAGGATCTGAATGGCCGTGGCGAGGTTATCGAGATATATTTGCGTGCAGGTGTTCGTGCTGACGCAGGGAATGGCCTGGAAGATGGCCTGAATGATCTTGGTGGTCGTGGTGGACGAACCCCCGCTAACGAGGGAGAGCATGTTCGAGAGGATCGCGGTGACGGTCGCGCCCCCGCCACTGGCTCCCGTCACCGGGGCGACCCCTGTGACCGACCCGCCGGTGCTTGAATTGCCCATGGCCATGTAGGCGTTCGCAAGGGTGTTCGCGATGTCGGCATTCTGGCAGTTGTTGTTGGGGCAGAAGGGGGAGAGTACCGAGATGGCGGCCGAGTAGTTGCCGTTGGCGATATCGATGCCCGCGACCTGGTTGGCCCCGGTGGCCGAGCTGATGGATCCCGATCCGTTGCCGAAGGTGTTCCCGCTGGCACCGCAGGCGGAGAGGGAGAGGCCCGATGCGAGAAGGAGAATCCCGCTAAAAGTGGATGTCAGCCGTTTTGTGAGGGCGCGCATGGTGTCGGTCCTTTTTATGAAAGGGGTGAGGTTGGGTCCTTGTTGAATCTGACCAGGATACGCTATCATCACAGGGACTTGTTGCGGTTCTTATTCAACGGTTCCTGGGCAGCTCTGAAGAGAGGAAGATTGCCCCGATCGATAGATGTGCCAAAGTTAATGGCGCAGACTCACAAAACGCTCAAATTTAATAAAACTTCCAAATAGCTATTTTATCAAGTACTGCATCGAATACAAGTGGAGGGATTTGAGAGTGGGGGAAGACCGAGAAAACGGGGCCTATGCCCGGGCAGGGGTCTCCATCGACCGGGGAAATCGCTGGGTGGAGGCGATCAAGCCTCTTGCCCGCCGCACCAACAGAGCGGGCGTGGTCTCGGGAATAGGAGGTTTCGGCGGCGTCTTCCGTCCAGACTTTGCCCGATACAAGGATCCGGTCCTCGTCTCGGGAACGGACGGGGTGGGGACGAAGCTTCTTGTCGCCCGGTGGGCGAAGAGGTTTGGTGGGCTTGGAGTCGACCTTGTCGCGATGTGCGCCAACGACATCGCCGTCATGGGGGCCGACCCGCTCTTTTTCCTCGACTACTTTGCGACGGGGCGGCTCGACATCGACGAGTCCCTTCCCGTGATGGAAGGAGTGGTCCGGGGTTGCCAGGAGTCTGGCATGGCCCTTCTCGGCGGAGAGACGGCCGAGATGCCGGGACTCTATGCGCCGGGTGACTTCGACCTTGCGGGATTTTGCGTCGGGATCGCCGACCGGGAGAAGATCATCGACGGAAAGGGAGTCCGCCCCGGCGACCCGGTCTACGGCATCGCCTCGTCGGGTATTCATTCCAACGGGTTTTCGCTGGCCCGCCGTGTTCTCATCGAAGAGGAGAGGCTCGATCCTTCGTCGACGCCTCCCTTCGAACCCGAGACGACATGGGGAGAGCTTCTTACAACGCCTACCCGGATCTATGTTCCCCTCATGTCTGCGATCCGGGAACTTCTCTCCGTCGGTGCCTTTGTCCATGTCACCGGGGGAGGTCTGACCGAGAACATCCCCCGGATCCTCCCGGAGGGAACCTCCGTTCGCGTGAGTCTCGGGTCGTGGCCTGTTCCTCCGGTCTTTTCCCATATCCGGGAGAAGGGCCGGATCGACCTTCCCGAGATGCTCCGGGTCTTCAATATGGGAATCGGTCTTGTTGTGATCGTCTCGCCCCGGGACGAGGAGGCGCTGGCCTCCTTCCTTGCGGCACGAGGAGAGAAATACTGGCGTCTCGGAGAGGTGGTCGAAGGGGTTGGGGAGGTCGTCTATGCCAACTGACGCCCCCCTCAGGCTTGCCATCTTCGCCTCCGGGCGCGGTTCTAATGCCCTGTCGATTATCCGTGCAGTCCGGACGGGGAGGCTTTCAAGGGTAGAGCCGGTGATTGTCGTCAGTGACAAGATCGAGGCTCCGGTCATCGGACGGGCCCGGCAGGAAGGTGTCGAAACCAGGGAGATTGTTCCCCGGAGTTTTTCCTCGAAGGAAGCCTATGAAGGGGCCATTCTCGAGATTTTGAAAGAGCGCTCTGTCGATGCGGTGGCTCTTGCCGGTTACATGAGGCTTGTCGGTCCGGTTCTGATCGAAGCCTTTCCCGACCGGATCCTTAACATTCACCCCTCCCTACTTCCCTCCTTCCCGGGGCTACAGGCACAGAAGCAGGCCATCGACTACGGCGTCAGGGTTACCGGAGTGACCGTTCACTTTGTAGATCTTCTCATGGACCATGGCCCAGTCATTCTCCAGAAGTGTGTTCCTGTCTTTCCGGAAGATACCGAGGAGACGCTTTCTCAGCGGATACTTCCCGTCGAACACGAGGCCTATCTCGAATCCCTCGACGCCCTCTCCCGAGGCCGTCTCAGGATCGAGGGACGAAGGGTTCTCTGGCAGCAGGATTGATGTGGGTCCGCTCCTTGTGGTAGTCTTTTCTCGTCTTTTCCGCCTCACTAGTTCTTCTCTTTTTGCCTCTTTGGGGGGTTAGCTCAGTTGGGAGAGCGTCAGGATCGCACCCTGAAGGCCACGAGTTCGACTCTCGTACCCTCCACCAATAAATTAGCCGTTTCTTAGAAAATCCCTCCTCGAAAATTGACTTTTTGGGTAACTATTCACCGGTCGTGAAGATGCCCGAATTCCTTGGGTCAAGAAAAAAAGAGCCCGGATTCCGTAAAATCCTGGGCTCTTTTCGATAGGAGGGGCGCGGGGAAGGGAGCTATGCGCTCTTTGCCGTAATGACGGCAGAAGAGGAATCAGGGACCCGAGGCTTGGGAATGAAGGGATGGCCCTCG